>Ga0116193_1002352_pt1 | contig 14449 bp, 8 predicted proteins | sample AD_UKC115_MetaG_FD_89892 | JGI IMG/M metagenome (GOLD analysis project Ga0116193, IMG submission 89892) | Active sludge microbial communities of municipal wastewater-treating anaerobic digesters from Hong Kong - AD_UKC115_MetaG | ecosystem: Engineered > Bioreactor > Anaerobic > Digestate | place... | reverse complement strand
GTACCATCGAGAAGTCGGCCGAGGCCAACTCGGCGCTCTCCGGCAAGATCTTCTACGTGTGCTCGATGTCGTCGCGCACCATCGTGTACAAGGGCATGCTCGTCGCGACGCAGATGCGCCGCTTCTACCTCGATCTCAATGACGCCTCAGCCGAGACCGCCCTTGCGCTCGTTCACTCCCGCTACTCCACCAACACGACGCCCAGCTGGGAGCGTGCGCACCCCAACCGCTTCATCGTCCATAACGGCGAGATCAACACGCTCCGCGGCAACGTCAACTGGGTACGTGCGCGTGAGTCCCAGTTCTACTCGCCCGTGCTTGGCGCCGACCTCGGTCGCGTGATCCCCGTTATCAACCGCGAGGGCTCGGACTCGGCCATTCTCGACAACGTGCTCGAGTTCCTCTGCATGAACGGGCGGCCGCTCGCGCGCGCCGTCACGATGCTCCTTCCCGAGCCCTGGGACAAGAACACGCAGATCTCTGATCAGCGCCGCGCGTACGACGCCTACCAGTCGATGCTCACCGAGAGCTGGGACGGCCCCGCGGCCATCGCCTTCTCAGACGGGCGCATCACCGGTGCCGCCCTCGACCGCAACGGTCTGCGCCCCGCGCGCTACTACGTCACGCGAGACGACCGTCTCGTGCTCGCGAGCGAGGCGGGCGCCCTTGCGCTCGAGCCCGAGGACATCCTTCAGGCTGGTTCGCTCGGACCCGGCCAGATGTTCGTCGTCGACCCGAAGCAGGGGAGGATTCTCTGGGACGACGAGGTCAAGGACGCCTTCGCAAGCCAGAAGCCCTTCCGTGACTGGATCGACGCCGGGACGCTTGAGGTGAACGACCTCGCTGCCGCGGACGGAGACCCGTTCGCGGACCGGGACGCCTCGGTCGAGCTCCCCATCCGCCTCGCACGCCACGGATACCACTTCGACGACGTGGAGGAGGCGGTCAGCCCCATGGCCGAGAAGGGGACGCCCCCTCTGGCCTCCATGGGCGCCGACATGCCGCTCGCGGTGCTCTCGCGTCGCCCCCGGTCGTTCTTCGACTACTTCAACCAGCTCTTCGCCCAGGTCACGAACCCGCCGATCGACGCCCTGCGCGAGAGCTTCGTCACCTCGACGGTCCTCTATATCGGCAACCACGGCAACATGCTCGAGGACTCGCGCTCCAACTGCCGTCTCATCCGCCTCGAGGACCCCATCCTCAGCGAGGACGAGTTCAACCGCATCGCCTGTCTCGACAGACAGGGCTTCCGGGCGGAGCGCTTCTCGATGACGTATCGTCGCGACGGCGGCGAGAACGCGCTCGAGATCGCCCTCGAGGAGCTTGACGCGAGCGTCGAGAAGGCCGTGCGCGCCGGGGCGAACGTGGTGGTCCTCTCCGACCGCGCCGCCGACGGCGAGGTCTCCATCCCGTCGCTCCTCGCGGTGGGCTCGGTGCACAACCACCTCATCCATGCCGGCATCCGTATGCGCGCCGACCTCGTCGTGGAGTGCGGAGACGCCATCACCCCTCACGACTACGCGGCGCTCGTCGGGTACTCCGCCTCGGGAATCTACCCGTACATGGCCCACGACTGCATCCGTGACCTCGCCGCTCGCGGGGCCATCGGCGTCTCCGCCGAGGAGGGCATCGCGAACTACGACAAGGCTGTGACGGGTGGCATCGTCTCCATCATGAGCAAGATGGGCATCTCCACGGTCCAGGGTTACCACTCCGCCCAGATTTTCGAGATCGTGGGCTTTGACCAGGCTTTCGTTGACAGAAACTTCGCCGGTACCGTGAGTCGCGTGGGCGGTCTCGGCGTCGCTGACGTCGAGCGCGAGTGCAACGAGCGCTACGACGAGGCGGAGGCTCAGAAGCAGAGCCCCGCCCCGGGACAGCTCCCGAGCTCGGGCATCACCAAGTGGCGCCCGCTCGGCGGCGAGGAGCACATCATCACCCCTCAGGTCATCTACCTGCTCCATCGTGCCGTCCGTGAGAACGACCCCGAGCTCTTCCGCCAGTACAGCGAAGCGCTTCACCCCAAGGGAAGGGCCATCGTCCTGCGCGATCTGCTCGACTTCGTTCCTCTCGCCACCGGCCCCGTGCCCCTGGAGGAGGTCGAGCCGCGCGAGTCCATCGTGCATCGCTTCCAGTCGAGCGCGATGAGCTTCGGCGCCATCTCCGACGAGGCGCACCGCACGCTCGCCATCGCCATGAACCGCATCGGCGCCAGGTCGAACACCGGCGAGGGCGGCGAGGACCCGGCGCGCGAGACCACCCTCTCCAACGGGGACTCGGCCAACTCGAAGATCAAGCAGGTGGCGTCCGCCCGCTTTGGCGTGACGAGCCGCTTCCTCGTGAGCGGCGAGGAGATTCAGATCAAGATGGCACAGGGCGCCAAGCCCGGCGAGGGCGGTCACCTGCCCGGCAACAAGGTGTGGCCGTGGATCGCCAGGGTCCGCAGCTCGACCCCGGGCGTGGGCCTCGTCTCGCCGCCGCCTCACCACGACATCTACTCCATCGAGGACCTCGCCGAGCTCATCTTCGACCTGCGCAACGCCAACCCGCATGCGCGCATCTCGGTGAAGCTCGTCTCCGAGGCGGGCGTGGGCACCATCGCCACGGGCGTCGCCAAGGGCGGCGCGCACAAGATCCTCGTGTCCGGTGCCAACGGCGGCACGGGTGCGGCACCGCGCGACTCGATCTACCACACGGGGCTTCCGCTCGAGCTCGGTCTCGCTGAGACCCAGCAGACGCTCCTGAGGAACGGTCTGCGCTCCCGCGTCGAGCTCGAGGCGGACGGCAAGCTCATGGACGCCCGCGACGTCGCGGTGGCGGCGCTCCTCGGGGCCGAGGTCTTCGACTTCGCCACTGCTGCGCTCCTGTCGCTCGGCTGCCTCATGCAGCGCGACTGCCAGACGGACACCTGCCCCATGGGCATCGCTACGCAGAACTGCGAGCTGCGAAAGAACTTCCGCGGCCGTCCCGAGGACGTCGTCAACTTCATGTACTTCGTCGCCGACGAGCTTCGCGAGATCATGGCTCGCCTCGGCTTCCACACCGTGGAGGAGATGGTGGGTCACCCCGAGTGCCTGCGTCAGGTGGAGCTGCCCGACAACTGGAAGGCGAACAAGATCGATCTGTCTCCCGTCCTGGCCCAGGTTACCAACGAGTACGGCCGCGACGTCCCTGGCGCTGCCTGCAGGCACTACCTGCCCGAGATGGGGCCCGCGGACACGCTCGGCAGCACGCTCGACGCCACGCTCTTCGTGCCCTACACCTCGACTGCCCGGCGTACGCTCACCAAGACGCGCTTCCACGCCGACATCGCCAACGTCAACCGCTGCGTGGGCACCATGCTCGGCTCCAAGGTCACGAAGGCGCACCCCGAGGGTCTCCCCGAGGAGTCCGTCACCATCGACTGCGAGGGCTCGGGCGGCCAGAGCTTCGGCGCGTTCCTGCCGGCGGGCATCACGATCAACATCTCCGGCGACGCCAACGACTACTTCGGCAAGGGGCTCTCGGGAGGCATTCTCTCCGTCGCCCCGTCGCCTCGGGCGACGTACAAGTTCGACGAGAACGTCTCAATCGGCAACGTCGCGTTCTACGGCGCGACGGGCGGCCGGGGCTTCGTGAACGGCCTCGCCGGTCAGCGATTCGGCGTCCGCAACTCCGGCGCGACGATCGTGTGCGAGGGCGTGGGCAACCATGGCTGCGAGTACATGACCGGCGGCACGGCGCTCATCCTCGGACCCGTGGGCATCAACTTCGCCGCGGGCATGAGCGGCGGCGTCGCCTACGTCTACGACGAGGACGGCACGCTCGCCAGCCGCTGCAACATGGACATGGTGTCGCTCGAGACGCCCACCAAGCGCGACCTCGCCACGATTCGCTCACTCATCGAGGAGCACGTGAGACGGACGAGAAGCCCGCGCGGCATCAAGATGCTCTATCAGTTTGACGACATCAGCGGGCGCTTCGTGAAGGTCATCGCGCACGAGTACGAGGTCGCGCTCGACCTCGCCGAAAAGGCGGAGCTCGCCGGCGCCACGCATGACGAAGCGGTCGAGCTCGCGTTCGAGACCATGAGGAAGGGGATGTAGCCATGGGCAGAGTCGGAGCATTCATCGGCGAGGGCAGGGTCGCACATGGCGAGAGGCCCTTCTCGGAGACCACGGGCGACTACGACGAGTTCGCCGTGCCGCTGGCCGAGGACGTCCAGCGCGTCCAGGCGAGCAGGTGCATGTACTGCGGCGTCGCGTTCTGCCAGACCGGCTTCGCGTTCGGAAGCGCCCGCAGCTCGGGCTGCCCGCTTCATAACCTCATTCCCGAGTGGAACGACCTCGTGTGGCGCGGGCGCTGGTCGGACGCCGCGGAGCGGCTCACGCTCACCAACCCGCTGCCCGAGTTCACGGGCCGCGTGTGCCCCGCTCCCTGCGAGGCCGCGTGCAACCTCGGCCTCAACGACGAGCCGACGACCATCAAGGACGACGAGCGCGCCATCTCAGACCACCTCTGGGCGACGGGCGGCCCCGCGCCGCTCGAGCCCGCTCCGGTCAGTGCGCCTCGCGTGGCCGTCGTGGGGTCGGGCCCTGCCGGGCTCGCGTGCTCGTGGGAGCTCGCGCGCCGCGGCTGCAGCGTGACGCTCGTCGAGCGCCACGATCGCGCCGGCGGCCTGCTCATGTACGGCATCCCCAACATGAAGCTACCGAAGGACGTGGTCACTCGCAGGCTCGACCTCATGCGCGAGAGCGGCATCGAGGTTCGCTGCGGCGTCGACGCCTGTGACGACGCGGTCGCCGCCGGCCTTCTCGCCGACTTCGACGCCGTGGTCGTGGCGGCGGGTGCCGCCGACGCGCGCAGGCTGCGCGTGCCCGGCGCCGACCTCGCCGGCGTCCATCTCGCCGTTGAGTACCTCACGGCGCAGACGCGCGCCCTTCTCGACGGTGATGCCGCCAACCCCGACATCTGCGCCCGCGACCTCGACGTCATCGTGGTCGGCGGCGGCGACACGGGCACCGACTGCGTGGCCACCGCCCTTCGCCAGGGCGCGAGGAGCGTCCACCAGCTCGAGTTCCTTCCGGCGCCTCCCGAATCACGCGCCGCGACCAACCTCTGGCCGGAGTGGCCGAACGTCAAGAAGACGGACTACGGCCAGATCGAGGCGACCATCGTCCAGGGGTCCGACCCTCGTTCCTGGGCGACGGACACCCTCGAGGTCGTGGAGGGGGAGGACGGCGGCATCGCCGGTCTCCGCGTGGCTTCGCTCGACTGGTCGAAGGGTAAGCCCCAGAGGATCGAGGGAAGCGAGCGCGTTCTTCCCGCGCAGCTCGTGCTTCTCGCTATGGGCTTCGCCGGACCCGAGCGCTCCGTCCTCGACTCGCTCGGCGTCGAGGTCACGGACTTCCGTGGCGGCGTGCGTCCGGTGCTCGCGGACGCCGCCGGTCACCGCGCCAGCTCCTCGGGCAGGACGCCCGTCTACGTCGCGGGGGATGCGCGGAACGGCTCCACGCTCGTCGTGTCCGCGATGTCGGACGGGCTCGCGTGCGCCGGAGAGGTCGCGTCGGCACTGCTGCGATAGGGACTGGAGGGCTTTCGGAGGGGAGGTTGCCATGACATGGGCGGCGATGGACCTGCCCGGACGTGTCAGCGCGGACGGCACGTCCTGCCCCTGGCCGGGTAGGCGAGGCCAACAGGGCGCCGTGTCGACCTCTGTCCCGTCCTCGCTCGTCTGGCTCGAGGACGGCAAGGAACGCCCCTTCGACGAGGCGGAGCCCGTCACGCGAACCTGGCTCGAGGTCTCCTCGGAATGGAGCTCGCCGTCGAAGGGCGATGACCTCTCTCGGAAGCCCTCCTCGCCGGGCAAGCTCATCTGGGTGTGACGTCGTCCTCGACGATGCGGCCCTCGTAGTTGAGGCCGCCGACGAGCCTGGCGAGACGTGCCTGGTCGCCCCGGGCGAACGCCTCGGCGATCTCGGGATAGGCGAGCGAAGCCTCGTCGTAGAGGTCGGCGAACGAGCTATGGCTCGTCTCGCCCGTGAAGGGGTTGACCCACTCGTTGCGCCCCAGGTTCGCGGAGGCGCACTCGTCCGTCCTCGTGACGAGGTGCGCCAGCGACTCCGCCATGGAGTGCGGGCGAATCAAGCGCTCGAGGGTGCCGACGAGACGCGTGCCGCGTGACCCGGCTGGGTCGATTCTGCGAAACTCCCATGCGTAGTCTCGAACAGCACCCGCATAGTCCTCGACGCCAAGGGTGATTCCGTACACGGCGAGCGCCGTCTGGGCGAAGAGGGCACCGGCGACGTGGTCGATGCGGTCAGTGCGCATGAGGTCATCGTCGACTGGTCGCTCCTCGACCGTGGCCTGGCGCTTCTCCCAGAGGAGCCAGGTGTCGAGGTCGCTCTCGATGATGGCGTGTATCTCGCTCGACGCCTTCGCGAGGCGCTCGTCGAAGTCCATGAGGGCGAACTGCTGTGAGTACACGAAGGGGTGCACCGCGCGGTCGAGTACGTAGTGTCCCATGACTCCGAGGGCGAACGCCCTGCCGACGCGCTCGTCCTCCGCGGGAAGGTGACTCACGCTGTCGCGAAGGCTCATGAACGCCCTCGTCACGTGGCCGGCCTGGAACTCCCGCGCGAGGCGGTGGCACCGGTTCGCGCGGTAGGGGAGCGTGGAGAAGCACACGAAGAACGGGTCGGGTCCCTGGTTCCCGAGAAGGAACGCGAGAAGCTCCTCATCGCCGTCGACGATTCCCGACGGCAGCAGGCGAGCCACGTCCTCGCCGAAGATATGATGCGTGATGACTGCGGGCATTTCGCCCCCGCCTTTCTCGCCTGCCGCTCGCCGCGGACGGGCAGTCGACGTGAAAGACAGTACCACAAGTGGGGGAGCTGCGACACGCCCTGCGCGGACTACTCCAGCGCCGCCGCGGCGTGGTCCTCCGCATGCCGCAGCCAGTGACCATGGCGGTAGTAGATGACGAACGCCACCGTCGTGAGCGCCCAGGTGATGGGGTAGACCACGAGCACCGTGCCGAGGTCGTGCCAGGCGGGCACCACCGTGAAGAGCCAGACCACGCGGAAGAGGCAGGTCCCGACCATCGTGATGAGCATAGGACGCAGGCTCTCGCCGCAGCCCCTGATCGTGCCCGAGATGTTGTCCATGCAGGAGAAGAGCACGTAGAACGGGGCGATGAAGTAGATGGTGTAGACCGAGATGTCGCAGATCTCCTGGTCGGCCACAAAGAAGCGGGAGAGTGGCGCGGCGAACGCCACAACGAGTCCCGAGGCGAGACCGACGATGAGGCAGGTGAGCGCAAGCGAAGAACGAAGCCCGCGCCGGACGCGGGCGTAGTCATGGGCGCCGAAGTTCTGGGCAGAAAAGGTCGTGACCGAGACGCCGAGCGCCTCGGTGATCATCCAGACCATGCCGTCGATGCGGCCCGAGAGCCCCCAGGCGGTGACGGTGCTCGCACCGAACGAGTTGACCGACGACTGGATGATGATGTTCGAGATGGAGTAGGCGGACGACTGGAGCCCGAGCGGGATGCCCGTCTTGACCATCACCGAGCAGGTGTGGGGGTCGATGCCGAGGTGGCGCAGGTCGAGTCGCCAGGGCCCTTCGACGCGCGAAAGCCGCCAGACGGTCATGGCCGCTCCCGAGAAGAGCGAGATGGCCGTCGAGATGCCTGCCCCGAGTGCCTCGAGGTGGAAGAAGACGATGAAGATGATGTCGCAGATCACGTTGACCACGCACGAGGCCGCCACAATCAGCGAGGGGGTTCGCGTGTCTCCCACCGAGCGCTGGACGGCCGACCCCGTGTTGAAAACGAGCGAGAAGACGAGCGCGCCGAAGTAGATGCGCGAGAAGTCGAGTGCCTCTCCCATGAGCTCGGCGGGCGTGCCCATGAGCTCGAGCATGGGACGGACAAACACGAGACCGAGGGCGGAGAGAACGATTCCGCCCACGAGGGCGAGGGTCATGGCCGTGCGCACCGACACTCCGAGCCTCTCGTCCTGTCTCGCCCCGAACTGCTGCCCGCAGATGATGGCGCAGCCCGTGCCCATGCCGACAGAGAACCCCACGACGAGGTCGACGAGGCTCTGCGTCGCCTGTATGCCGCCGAGCGCCGTCGTCGAGGCGAATCTTCCGATGACGTAGGTGTTGACGAGCGAGTAGGCCTGCTGGAAGAAGGAGCTGAAGAAAACCGGCAGACAGAGTCGGACGAGCTGCTTCCAGATGACCCCCGTCGTGACGTCGAGCGATCCGCCCGAGCCCCTCTCTGACATGACACCTCCCCCTGGTTCCCCAATCTGCCGTCTGAGCATATCAGCTCTCGGCCGCGCGCGGGCGGCAATCGACTCGAGCACGGCCAGGTCACCTCTCGCGCGACCCCTGGTCTCGCGTGGTGCGTGACGTGCGGCTGGTTCGGGACCCCTGTACCACTCGCGGCGAAGTCCCTTATATCCGAGCGTTGTGGGCGTTCAGCGTAGCATGATCTTCAACGATTCAAATGAGAAGCACGTCATTTGGGCTGTTTTCAGTGACTTGTCGCATGAAATAAGATTTGATGCTACGACAATCGAGCCGTTTGGCGAAAGGAAGAGAAATCCAACGATAGAAACATGGATTATGAAGCGGACTCCACCGCACAAGGGAACGGGGAGGCATAGTCATCGGCACCACGAGGAAAAGGGGATGGAAGGCATGATTGAGAATCTAACCCGTAGGCAGTTCGTCGGAGCGGGCGCCATTGCCGCAGGGCTCGGCCTTGCAGGCTGCAGTAGCTCCTCCTCAAAGGATTCGAGCAGCTCGAGCTCGACCAGCGCCAGCGGCTCCGGCGCACTTCGCGGCTCCTCCGCCGACGAATACGACGCGGACCTCGTGAAGGCCGCCAAGGAAGAGGGCTCGCTCGTCGTCTATGGCTGCTGCGAGGAGCCCTACATCTCCGCGGCCTGCGACAAGTACACCGAGATCTTCGGCATCCAGACCTCGTGGCAGCGCCTGTCCACGGGCGAGGTCCTCGCCAAGATCGAGGAGGAGAACGGCTCGCCGTCCGCGGACATCTGGTTCGCTGGTACCACCGACCCGTACAACGTCGCCTCCACCGAGAACCTGCTCGAGACCTACAAGGCCACCAACGCGTCGCACATCATGAGCGACAAGTACACCTCCACCGACAATACCTGGGTCGGTATCTACAAGGGCATTCTCGGCTTCCTCACCAACACCGAGGACCTCGACGACAAGAAGCTCGACGCCCCCGCCGACTGGCCCGACCTTCTCGACTCCGGCTACAAGGGCCTTATCTGGAGCTCGAACTACAACACGTCCGGCACCGCCAAGCTGATCCTCAACACCTGCGTCCAGAAGTACGGCCATGACGACGGCATCAAGTACCTCGTCGATCTCGACAAGAACATCGCCCAGTACACCAAGGCCGGCGGTGGCCCCTCCAAGTCCATCGGCACGGGCGAGTGCACCATCGGCATCGGCATGCTGCACGACGGCATCTACCAGATCGTCGACAACGGCTATGACAACATCGGTCTCGTCGTCCCGAGCTCCGGTGCCTCCTATGAGGTCGGCGCGACGGCAGTCATCAAGGGTGCCGCTCACCCGAACGCCGCCAAGCTCTGGCTCGAGTACTGCCTGACCCCCACCTGCGTCAACCAGGCTGCGGGCACCGGCTCCTATCAGTTCCTCGTCATCGATGACGCGAAGCAGCCCGACGTCGCCGAGGAGTTCGGTCTCGACCCGAACAATGTCATGGACTACGACTTCGAGGACGCCAAGCAGAACACGACCCAGTACGTCGACGACCTCATGGCCGCTCTCGAGGCTGCCGGCGAGAACACCTCCGACACCACGCGCTTCCAGACTTCGTAACCTCGTTTGCCATGGTCGTGCTCTAGGTACTCGTGCGTCGGGCAGACGGAGGTCTGCCCGACGCTTCGTCAAGAGGTTCTGCACCCCAGCAGGAAAGGGGACAGCACATGGCCACCGTCCAAGGCGCCCAGCTCGACCGGAAGAAGCTGATGGCTGACCCGATCATGGTCACCACCATCTGCCTCCTCGTCGTATTCCTGGCGCTGTTCATTCTCTATCCGCTGGCGATTCTGCTGGTGGACTCGTTCCTCACGGAGAGCGGACCATCGCTCTCGATCTTCGAGCGCATCCTCTCCATGGCCTCGTTCAAGAGGGCCTTCGTCAACACGATGGAGATCAGCATCGCAGCGGGCCTCGCCTCGACACTCGTCGGGCTGCTCTTCGCCTACGTGGAGGTCTACGTCAAGCTCAGGACAAAGATCCTCTCGGGCATCTTCAAGGTCGTCTCGATCCTCCCGGTCGTCTCGCCGCCGTTCGTCCTCTCGCTCTCGATGATTCTTCTCTTCGGCAAGTCTGGACTTATCACCCGTTCGCTCCTCGGCATCAGGGACAACAACGTCTACGGGTACTGGGGCATCGTGATCATCCAGGTCATGACGTTCTTCCCCGTGTGCTACATGATGCTTCGCGGCCTGCTCAAGAACATCGACCCGTCCCTCGAGGAGGCGGCCCGCGACATGGGCGCGTCTCGCTGGAAGGTGTTCACGAGCGTCACGCTCCCGCTCGTCCTCCCTGGTCTCGGCAACGCATTCCTCGTTACGATGATCGAGTCGATGGCGGACTTCGCCAACCCCATGATGATCGGCGGTGACGTCGACACGCTCGCGACCTCCATCTACCTGCAGATCACGGGCGCCTATGACAAGCAGGGTGCTGCCGCCATGGCGGTCATCCTGCTCTGCTGCACGCTCACCATGTTCATGATCCAGAAGTACGTGCTCGAGGCTAAGGCGACCGCTACGCTCTCCGGCAAGGCCAGCCGCGCCCGCATGCTCATAACCGACAAGTCCGTGCGTCTCCCGCTCGCCATCCTGTGCGGCGCTGCGGCGATGTTCGTCATCCTGATGTATGTCTCCGTGGTCTTCGGCTCGCTCTTCAAGACCTGGGGACGCGACTACACCCTGACCTTCAAGTGGTATGACCGCGTCTTCAACCACCTCGACGGCGGCAAGGCCTTCACCGACTCGTTCGTCCTGTCGTTCATTGCGGCGCCGCTCACCTCGCTTCTGGCCATGATCATCTCCTACCTCGTGGTCAAGAAGAAGTTCGCGCTCCGAGGATTCATCGAGTTCGTCTCGATGCTCGCCATGGCCGTCCCGGGTACCGTCCTCGGCGTGGGTTACATCCGTGGCTTCGCGAGCGGCTTGTTCCACACGGGGGTCATGCAGTGGTTCTACGGGTCTGCCGTCCTGCTCGTCGTGGTCTTCATCGTGAGGTCCCTGCCAACGGGCACGCGCTCGGGCATCTCGGCGCTGAGACAGATCGACAAGTCCATCGAGGAGTCCGCCTATGACATGGGCGCGAACAGTTTCCAAGTCTTCATGACCGTCACGCTGCCGCTCATCAAGGACTCGTTCCTGTCGGGCCTCGTGACCGCCTTCGTCCGCTCCATCACGGCCATCTCGGCGGTCATCCTGGTCGTGACTCCGCAGTTCCTTCTCATCACGGTTCAGATCAACGAATACGCGAACCGCGGGGAGTACGGCGTCGCCTGCGCCTTCTCCACGATCCTGATTCTCATCACGTACGCAGCCGTCGCCCTGATGAACCTCTTCATCAAGTTCTTCGGCACCAGCAAGTCGACCACTGAGGAGGCCTAGCGATGGCTAAGGAAAAGAAGGGCGTGCGGCTCGAGCATGTCTCCAAGATTTACAACGATCCCAAGACCAAGCAGAACTTCTACGCCGTCCATGACGCCAACATCGACATCACTCCAGGCGAGTTCGTGACGCTGCTAGGGCCGTCAGGCTGCGGCAAGACGACGATACTTCGTATGATCGCCGGCTTCGAGAGCCCCGACGAGGGCGAGATCTACCTCGCCAACGAGCCGATCAACGAGCTCACGCCCAACAAGCGCGACACGGCCATGGTGTTCCAGAGCTACGCCCTCCTCCCGCACTACAACATCTTCGACAACGTCGCCTACGGTCTCAAGCTGCGCAAGCTCTCCAAGGAGGAGATCAAGGAGAAGGTCACGCGAATCCTCGGCCTCGTTGGCCTCGAGGGCATGGAAGACCGCATGACCAACCAGCTCTCCGGTGGTCAGCAGCAGCGCGTCGCGCTCGCCCGCGCCCTCGTGCTCGAGCCCGGCGTCCTGCTCTTCGACGAGCCGCTCTCGAACCTCGACGCCAAGCTCCGCGTGGACATGCGCAACGAGATCCGCCGCATCCAGCAGACGGCTGGCATCACCGCCATCTACGTCACGCACGACCAGTCCGAGGCCATGGCGCTCTCCGACAACATCATCATCATGAAGAAGGGCATCATCCAGCAGATTGGCGACCCCCACACCGTCTACTACCGTCCTGCCAACGAGTTCGTGGCAGATTTCATCGGCGAGAGCAACTTCCTTCGCGGAACGCTCAAGGAGAAGGACGGAAATCACGGCATCGCCGACATCGAGGGAAATGCCATCGAAATCGCCAACGTCGAGCACCTCAGCGTCGGCGACGATGCGGTGCTCGTGCTGCGTCCCGAGTCGGCCAAGCTCGCTGACGAGGGCTTGCTGCCCTGCACGGTCACGCTCTCCCGCTTCATGGGCAACTACCAGAACTACCAGGCCAAGGTCGGCGAGCACGTCGTCAAGATCACCGACTTCAACCCCAAGAACCATCACATTTTCGACGTCGGCGACAAGGCCTTCGTGCAGTTCACGAGGGATGACGTTCACGTGCTGTAGGTAATGCCGCTCATGCGAGGGGGGCCGGGAGGGAGACGTTCCTCTCGGCCCCCCTTTTGTCTCGGCTGCTTCCGCGTGCGTCCTCCCGCAGGCCATGTCCGCGAAAATCGCGCGTACGTGAGGTTTGTCCGGACGATCTGCACGTACGTGCGTTTTTCCCGGTGGGCATGACCGCGTAGAACGGGTTTGTCGTGACGACATGCACGTACGTGCGATTTCCTCGGACATGGCTCTGGGCCAACCGCGTAGAACGGAATCCCACGGTAGGTGGGTCGATACGTATTTCAGGATTCTTCGGACAAGGCAACCGTCGCACTCTGTTGCCCATGCCCCTGATGAGATGCGTCTCCAGCCTTGAAAAAAGCTAATCGGTTTGAGGGGGAAGCTCGGCCTCCGCATGACGGGGCGGAAGCATCGTATCGAGAAGGGCTTGACGAGCCTGCCGGTACGTGCTGGAGGCGAGAGTGGCGCGGACGCGTTGCCTCCACCGCGGTCCTTCCACAACGGCCATCGCATCAATCAGCTTACGAAGGTACTCGTCAAGACCCTTTCCCGTGGAGACGTTCTCGTATCTCGCAGGGAAAACCTTGATTGAGCAGGCTTGGTAGTCGGAGACTCGTCGGTCATCTTCGGCGCTTGCGTTCCAGCCGTCATGGTCGTGTCCGTTATACTCGCCGACGATTCGGTATCTCTCCCAATAGGAATCTGGGCGCAACGTGACGTGCGAGACAAGCTCACGTTCATGGTCGCTGAAGACCAGCGGCTGGTTGGCGACCGGCTTGGGAAGGTTGAGACCACCGAGGTGGGGAGGCAGACAGCAGGCCATCTCGAGAAGCGTCTCCATGGGAGAACCGAGATTGTCGAGCGCATAGCGTAGAGCCTGCCTGGCCAAGTTGATTCCGTCGATGCGCTTCGCGACCTTTAGGTAGCAGCCGATCTTGGACACAGATGTGATGGGCTCGATGTCATATATCGGTGATTCGTTACGAGGGCAGGAGGGGTGACGGGAGTACCGTCCACAGAGTTCGTCAACGAGCTCGACGAGGCGGATGAGCGCGGCATCATTGTTGATAAGACCTTGTCTCACCTTGAGTGCCAGGTCTGCGGCGGCACGAATGACGCAGAGCTCTGGGGACTCGGTGACTATGGGGGAGAAGCCGGGACGAGAAACGACGACGAACGATCCTGCGGGGAGGTTCTTCTCACATATTCGGTAGCAGTAGCGTCTACCATGTGAGCGGTTTCCTTCGCGAGGTACGAGGACGGAGAGCTTGGAGCCATCTCTCAGCGCGTGCGATTCGCTCGACCTGGCGAGAAGTGCAACGTTAGGTTCAACGCACGACGGAGCATCCTCGCGCCACGCTGGGTTCTCGTCCAGGCGCGTGATAGCGAAGGAGGGATCTCTCCGCGCTGCGCGGATGAGTCTGAGTGATGCGGGATATGTAAGTCTGGTTTCCATGCGGGGTAGTCTATCAGGGGGTACTTCCCGGAATCTGACACCTGGCGGCAGGATACCTGACGGGTTTCCAACGAGATAACGATGTAATTCGAGATCAGATGCCACACTTTGCGGGAATCGTCTCGGGCGGCGATTGACATGCATCTAAAGACACCACAGGTTCAACATGAGGCGAGCTTCTCTTCTCGCTGATGCTTGAGGAGCCGGGACGTCGCTCGTGT
>Ga0116193_1002351_pt1 | contig 14451 bp, 13 predicted proteins | sample AD_UKC115_MetaG_FD_89892 | JGI IMG/M metagenome (GOLD analysis project Ga0116193, IMG submission 89892) | Active sludge microbial communities of municipal wastewater-treating anaerobic digesters from Hong Kong - AD_UKC115_MetaG | ecosystem: Engineered > Bioreactor > Anaerobic > Digestate... | reverse complement strand
CGCCACCCGACACCGGCGCATCGAGGAAGTCGCCGCCCGCCGCGCGCATCAGTGCCGCGGCCTGTCGGGCGGTGTCCGACGACACCGTCGAGTGATCGACGACGATCAGGCCGGGCTGCGCCGCCGCGGCGAGTTCGCGGACCACGCCGAGCACGTCGGCATCGGCCGTCACGCACAGCGCGACGACGTTGCAGCCTGCGGCGAGCGCCGCGAGCGACTCCGGCGCCGTCACGCCGGCATGCTCGGCCGCGAAGCGCACGGCCTTGTCCGGGCTGCGGTTGGCGACCGCACGCAGAAGGCCGGCACGGTGCAGATGACCGGCCATCGGCCAGCCCATCGCGCCGAGTCCGACGAAGCCCACATCGAGTTGCACAGTCATGTCGTATCCCCTGTCGGCAAGCGTCTGGCCGCGCGGTCGCGGTCCGCACCGCGACGGCAAGCCGGTCTCATTCGGCGAGGTAGGTATAGCCGGTCAGGCCGGCCTCGAGCGCGGCGGCGAATGCTGTCGCTTGTTCTGGCGCGAGCCCGGCCGCGGCGAGGCGCGCGCGGTAGACCTCGCGCAGGGCGGCGAGATCGTAGCCGACGTAGTCGAGCATCACGTCGCAGCTGTCGCCGCGCTTGAACTGCTCGAGCTGCGCCTGGCCCGTGGCATCGAGCCGCACGGCCACCGCATCGGTATCGCCGAACAGGTTGTGGATGTCGCCGAGCGTTTCCTGGTAGGCGCCGACCATGAAGATGCCGAGCCGGTACGGTTCGTCGCCGCGCAGCGCATGCAGCGGCAGGCTCACGTCGAGGCCATCCTGCTCGACGTACTGGTCGATGCGGCCGTCCGAGTCGCAGGTCAGGTCGGCGATCACGCCGCGCCGCGTCGGCGCCTCGTCGAGGCGTGCGAGCGGCACGATCGGAAACACCTGATCGATCGCCCAGACGTCCGGGATCGACTCGAACACCGAGAAGTTCACGAAATACTTGTCGACCAGGCGCTGATCGAGTTCGTCGATGACCTGACGATGCGCACGTTCGTCATGCCTGAGACGCATGCGCACGGCGTTGGCCAGCGCGTAGAAGAGATCGTCGAGCCGCGCACGATCGGCGAGCGCGAGCTGGCCGAGCGCGTACAGCGTCTGGCCCTCGTTCCAATGATGTTGCGCCTCGTGGTAGATCTCGACCGCCGGGCGCACGTCGATCTCGTCGAGCAGGTCACGCAGGTGGCGCAGCACCGCGGGCTCGCCGTCGCGTGCGGGCGGCACCGCGCCGGCCGGCGCCTTTTCCACCTCGCTGACATTGACCACAAGCACGGCATGGTGCGCGGTCATCGCACGACCGGCCTCGGTGATCACGTGCGGCGCCGGCAGGCCGTGCTCAGCAGCGGCCTCGGCGAGCGGCTGGACGATCGTCGCGGCATATTGCTCGAGGCCGTAATTGATCGAACAGAACGAGCGCGACCGCGTGCCCTCGTAATCCACACCGAGGCCGCCGCCGACGTCCATGTAGCGGATCGGCAGGCCGAGCCGCGAGAGTTCGACGAAATAGCGCACTGCTTCGCGCATGCCGCCGGCGATGTCGCGCACGTTCGAGAGCTGCGAGCCCATGTGGAAGTGCAGGAGCTTCAGGCTCTGTTCGAGCCCTGCGCTTTTGAGCGTCTCGACGAGATCGAGCACCTGGCGCGGGCTCAGGCCGAACTTGGCCTTGTCGCCGCCGGTGTTCTGCCACTTGCCGGCGCCGATCGTCGCCAGGCGCATGCGCACGCCGAGCAGCGGTTCGACGCCGAGCGCGCGGGCTTCCTCGATGACGTGATCCAGCTCGGACGGCTTCTCGATGACGATGAACACCTCGAGGCCGAGGCGTCGGCCGATCAGCGCGAGGCGGATGTACTCGCGATCCTTGTAGCCGTTGCAGATCACGAGGCTGCCGGGCCGGGCCAGCGCGAGCACGGCCATCAGCTCCGGCTTGGAACCGGCCTCGAGACCGAAACCCTGGGTACCGTTCGCGGCGAGTTCGCCGGCCACGCCGCGCTGCTGGTTGGTCTTGATCGGGAACACCGCCGTATAGCCGCCGGTGTAGTGCCAATCGGCCATGGCCCTGGCGAACGCGGCGCGCAGGCGCTCGCGGCGATGGTGCAGGATGTCGCAGAAGCGCAGCAGCAGCGGCAGGCGTGAGCCGCGCGCCCTGGCGGCCTCGACCAGTTCGGCGAGCGGCAGGGCCGGGCCGTCCGCACCGCGCGGCGACACCACGACGCGGCCGGCCGCGTCCACATCGAAATAGCCTTCACCCCAGTGCGGAATGGCGTAGCGCTCGCGGGCTTTCGCCACGGTCCATGAAGTCGTCATCGGCGAGTCCTCCTCGACAACGGTTCGCGGTGGCGTCGCAGCGGCGGGCCTTGACGATGATCACCCGGTGGCCGGAAGCCTCTCTACGCCGCGGGGCCGTCGGGGGGCGATAGTGTAACGGCGCGGCCGGCGCGCGTGTCGCTGCGGTCGCGACCGGCTACAATCCCGCGCCTTCCGATGAGCGCGCATCCGGGCCGTCCGCGGCATGCCGGCGCGCCGCCATCATGGAACCGCCCCGAGAACGAGCCTGCCAGCGCGGGCCGCACGAACGACAGGAAGCGCGTCATGTCCGAGAACACCTGGTTCACCGAGCAACACGAGCATTCCGGCTCGTCCATCGGCTTCCGCGTGAAGCAGCTGCTGCACTCGGAGAAGACGCCGTTCCAGACCATCGAGATCTACGACACCACGGACTGGGGCAAGCTGATGGTGATCGACGGCTGCATGATGGTCACCAGCCGCGACAACTTCCTCTACCACGAGATGATGGCGCATCCGGCGCTGTTCACCCATGCGCGCGCCAAGCGCGTGGTGATCATCGGCGGAGGCGACTGCGGCACGCTGCGCGAGGTGCTGCGTCACGACGAGGTCGAGAGCGCGGTGCAGGTCGAGATCGACGAGCGCGTCACGCGGCTCGCCGAGAAGTATTTCCCCGAGCTCTGCGAGGCCAATGACGACCCGCGCGCGCAGCTCCTGTTCATCGACGGCATCAAGTACATGGCCGAACTCGATCCCGAATCGATCGACGTGGTCATCGTCGATTCGACCGACCCGGTCGGCCCGGCGGAGGGCCTGTTCAACGCGGCCTTCTACACGAGCTGTTTCAAGGCGCTGCGCCACGGCGGCATCCTCGTGCAGCAGTCCGAATCGCCGCTCGCGCATCTCGAGCTGATCCAGTCGATGCGCACGCACATGCGCACGGCGGGCTTCCAGGCGGTCAGGACGCTCGGCTTCCCGCAGCCCTGCTATCCGACCGGCTGGTGGAGCTGCACGATGGCGCGCAAGGGCGCCGATCTCGCCGGATTCCGCGAGCGCGGCGCGGCGAGCAAGCAGTTCGCCACGCGCTACTACAACGTCGACATGCACAAGGCCGCACTCGCGCTGCCGGAGTTCATGCGCGAGGCGCTCGGCGAATAGCCGCCGCCGATCCGGGGCCAGACATGGCCGCAAACGCCCGCAGCCTCGTGATGGCGAGCCTATTCGGCCTCGTGATTGGCAGTGCCGGTGCGGTCGAGTTGCCTACGCCGAGCGGGCCTTCCCTCGTCGGCATCGACCACACACCCACGGTGGTCGCGAACCTGGACGAGGCAGCCGCGACCTATGCACGTCTTGGCTTCTCGGTGAAGCCCGGCCGACCCCATGCGAACGGGCTGCGCAACGCGCACGTCAAGTTCAGGGACGGCTCTGGCATCGAGCTGATTTCGCCGCCCGAGCGGCCGGGCGATGAGCTGACCCGCACGTACGCGCGCTTGCTGCGGAGCGGCGAAGGGCCTGTCTACCTTTCCTTCCACGCCAGGGACACGGCGGCACTGACCTCGGCCTTGAGCAAGGCAAACATTGCCTTTTCGGATGAAGGCGGCCTGCTGACGCTCGCGGACCCGCACCTCGATTTCATCTTCTTCATCAACGACAACCGCTCGCCCACCGACAGGCCCGAGCACTTTGCCCATCCAAATACGGCGATGGCGATGACGGAGGTCTGGCTGGCGCTGGACACCCCCGCTCGCGCGAGCCTTCGCCACCTGCTGCTGGCATTGGGTGCCACTGAGACCAGCGCGACAGTGCAAGCGTCCGCGAAACTCCACGCTACGGTCTTCACCGTGCAGAACGGGCGCGTCATCGTGCTTTCGCCGACACGACGATCGCAGCCCGGCAGGCAGATCCTTGGCGTGAAGTTCCAGGTACGCGATGCGCGCACGGCCGCACGCTTCCTGGGCATGGCTCCCGTGCCCGTTTCGACGGCGCATGGCCTGTGGTTGCGCTTCGACGAACAGCCCTGACGGTGAAGGGTTGCTGCTTCTGGAGAGAGCGGGTCCGGCCCGGCTCCGACCAATATTCAAGGCGCAATTTGCTTTGCCGGAATCACCGCCTCGACGCGGATGACGTCCTGAAGCTCAAGCACAGCGAGGCGAGGTTCGCCAAGCTTTTCTCATGCGTCGTTACGCACGGCGCTACGGAGCCGCCGCCGATGAGTTCGGGATTTGCTCGTCTGGACTCAGAACGTGCGCGGCCGGACCTTGGCGAGCAGCACCAGCAGCAGCGTCGCGAGCGGACCGAGCAGCAGCGAGAGCAGGAACCAGACGAGGCCTGAACGGTTCTTGCCCTGCGCGAGGCCAGCGTTGATCAAGGCTAGGGTTCCCCAGCCGACGAAGAATTGCGCACGCGGCGCCAGGAGCAGATCCACGAGACGAGCGCCTCCGGAAGGTGTCAGGCGTGTTGTGCCACAGACGTCGTTAAGGCTTCGCTGGCGCGGGCCGGCCTCAGGGGCCTTCGAAGCCATCACGGAACAGAGTGTCGGGCTCGCCGAGCTCGATGTGGTCGAAGATATAGGTGGAATTGCCGCTCATCGCACCACCGGATGTTTCCAGGCTCAGCAGGGCACTCGTGGCATTGGCCGGCAGCGCCATGGGACCGGAGTCGATCCCGGTCCAGGCGATCGATGTGCAGGCATCCGGATAGGTCGACCCCGTCTCCGGCAGGTCCATGTCGAGCAGCACGTTGCCGGCACAGGCGGCACCATCGAAGACCTGCAGCCGGAAGCGGTGGCCGCCCGTTCCATTCTCAGTGCTCTTGAGCTTGCGCAGCATCACCTCGATCCCCGTCAGCGTGCTCACGTCGATGCACTGTTCGGCATGCGCGAGCCGGCCCGTGCCGTTGGCGCTAAGAACCATCGCGCCGGATGCCGGTGAACCGAAGCAGCTGTCCCGATAGAGGCTGGCACCGTTCTGCGTGCTCGTGGTCCAGCCTGCCAGGTCCATGGCGAAATCCGGGTTGGTCAGACGATTGGCGACCTGCGCAGAGAGCGGTTGCGCGATCGCGACGAGCAGGGCGGGAAGTAGACGGAGGGAGGACATGCCGGATTCGCAGCCAGGGAGGGTCGTGCCCGATGTGACGAGGTAATGCTCTCCGGGTTGACGGACGAACATGCGCGCCTCGATTCCAGCGCCCGCCGCAGCCGATGCGGCCGCTTCGCGAGCGTACGCCATGCCTCACGAACCCATCGCCTCGGGCGGAGGCGAATGCATGACGCCAACGGGGAATCGCTAGACTGTCGCGCCCCTCTCCTCCGGACATGCCGCGTGGTCATCGTCGCGACCTTCGCCTTCGTCATCGCCCTGCTCGCACTCTGCCGCCTGCTGCGCTGGCGCGGGCCGGCCTCAGAGGCCTTCGAAACCGTCGCGGAACAGGGTATCGGGCTCGCCGGCATAAACGTGATCGATGTAATAGACCGAATTGCCATCCATACCTACGGATGTACGCACGACGAGGAGCGCGCTCATTGCGTTGGCCGGCAATGGGATTACCTTCTGGACCTGGGTCCATAAGGTGAATCCAGGAGCACAGGTATCATCCTTAATAGTTGCAGGAAGAGTATCGATACTTGCATTCATCACATTACTGCCAAGACAATCAGATCCATCAAATACATGAAGCTGAATTTCATGCGTGCCTGAATCAACCTCCGAAGCGCGGAAGGCACGCAATTCGATTCCAAGAACATCGAGGTTGCTTACATCAATGCACTGTTGAGCCTGCGCGAACTGCTCAGTGAGCTGGTCAGCCAGGGATTCCAGCACAAGCGCGCCGGCGATAGGAGAGCCAAAACAATTATCATGGTAAACACTGCCTGGTCGGCTATCAGTGATCGTCCAGCCGGTCAAATCATCGTCAAAATCAGGGTTGATCAGCTGATTAACGACCTGACCAGAGCTTTGGCTGGATGCCATGCCTAATAGCAAAATAGCAACGGCCGGATTCGTGCGACGGATGATCATGAGTTCACCCTTCCCCGTAAATTATTGAGCGGTTTTATTCAGGGCACTAATGCACCACTGCCAATCAGCCGAACATCCGCCTGCCTAGCGACTGGCGTTCTCACTAGATGGAAAACGTGAACCGAATAGATCCGCGCGCTCCTCGCACCCACCACAGCGACTGCCGCCGATGCTATGCGGATGTTGCCGCTGGCACCCCAGACCCGGATGTGCGACCGTCATTAGTTGTTTTACGCAGTCGCTAGACTGCCGCCCCTCTCCGCCGGACATCCCGCGTGGTCATCGCCGCGACTTTCGCCTTCGTCATCGCCCTGCTCGCACTCGGCCGCCTGCTGCGCTGGCGCGGGCTGGTCGGCGACGGCGCGCCGGATGCACTCAACGCCGTGGTGCTGTACGTCTGCCTGCCGGCATCGATCCTGCTGTATGCACCGAAACTCGCGTTCAGCACCGACCTGCTCGGCGTCGTCGCCGTGCCGTGGATCCTGCTCGCGGCGAGCACGGCGCTGGTGCTCGCGACCGCACGCCTGGCCGGATTCGCGCGCCCAGCCACCGCCGTGCTGCTGCTCCAGGTGCCGCTCGGCAACACCTCGTTCCTCGGCTATGCGCTGATTCCGGTGCTGGCCGGCGGCGGGGCGCTGCGTTATGCGGTCGTGTACGACCAGTTCGGCAGCTTCGTGATCCTCTCGACGTTCGGCCTCGCGGTCATCGCGCTGTACGGCGGCGGCGAGCGGCCGACGCCACGTGCGGTCCTGCGCCGCGTGTTCGGCTTTCCGCCGTTCCTGACCCTGCTCGCCGCACTCGCCATCGTGCCGGCGGCGCTGCCCGAGCCCCTCGAGGGCGTGCTGCGCCAGCTGGCCACGGCACTGCTGCCGCTGGTCGGGCTGGCGATCGGCATGCAACTGAAGCTGCGCCTGCCGCGCGAGCACATCGCGCCGCTCGCCGTCGGCCTGACCGGCAAGCTGGTCGTGCTGCCGGCGCTCGCACTCGGCCTGTGCGCGGTCCTCGGCCTCGAGGGCGACCTGCGCGCGGCCGTGGTGCTCGAATCGGCGATGCCGCCGATGATCACGAGTGCCGCACTCGCGGCGCTGGCGGGCCTCGCCCCGGAACTCGGCGCGGCGCTGGTCGGCTACGGCATCGTGGCGTCGATGTCGACGCTGCCGTTCTGGCGTGCGGTGCTGCACGCGCTCGGCTGAATCCCGTGCCCCGCGCGGGGCTATGATGCGCCGCGTTCCGTCGGGAGTCTCCTCCATGCGCCTGAAGCCGCTGCTCGTGCTGAGCCTCGCGCTCGGCCTCGTTCCGGCCGCACCGGCCGCCGATCGCGTGACCGGCAAGGCCTTCGCCACGCGCTCGGAAGTCATCGCGCCACACGGCATGGTGGCGACCTCGCATCCGCTCGCGACCCAGATCGGTCTCGACGTGTTGAAGCGCGGCGGCACGGCCGTGGATGCGGCGATCGCCGCGAATGCCGCACTCGGCCTGATGGAGCCGGTCTCGAACGGCATCGGCGGCGACCTGTTCGCAATCGTCTGGGATGCGAAAACGAGGAAGCTCTACGGCTACAACGGTTCCGGGCGCTCGCCGCAGGGACTCACGCTCGCCTGGTTCGTCGAGCACGGCTACAAGGACATTCCCGCGCTCGGCCCGCTGCCGGTCAGCGTGCCGGGCTGCGTGGATGCGTGGTTCGCGCTCCACGGGCGCTTCGGCCGGCTGCCGATGAAGGACCTGCTCGCGCCGGCCGTACGCTATGCGCGCGAAGGATTTCCGGTCACCGAGCTCGTCGCGCATTACTGGGCTCTCTCGGTACCGCGGCTGGCGAAATTCCCGGGCTTCACTGAGCAGTTCACGCGCGCCGGCCGCGCACCGGCCAAGGGCGAGATCTGGAAGAACCCGAACCTCGCCGCGACGCTGGAAACGATCGGCCGCGGCGGGCGCGACGCGTTCTACCAGGGCCGCATCGCCGCAACGATCGGCGACTACATGAAGGCCCAGGGTGGCTTTCTGTCCGTGGCCGATCTCGCCGCTCATCATGGCGCATGGGTCGAGCCGGTATCGGTGAATTATCGCGGTGTGGATGTCTGGGAATTGCCGCCGAACGGCCAAGGCGTGGCTGCGCTTGAGATGCTGAACATCCTCGAAGGCTATGACCTGAAGTCCTACGGTTTCGGCAGTCCCGAGCACCTGCACCTGTTCGCCGAGGCGAAGAAGCTCGCCTTCGCCGACCGCGCGCGCTGGTTCGCCGATCCGGATTTCGCCCACGCGCCGCTCGCCGGCCTGCTGTCGAAGGACTACGCGGCCGAGCGGCGCCGGCTCATCACGATGGATCACGCGCTGAAGGCGGTCGATGCCGGTCATCCGCCGGTCGACGGCGGCGACACGATCTACTTAACCACGGCCGACCAGTACGGCAACATGGTCTCGCTGATCCAGTCGAACTACCGCGGCATGGGTTCGGGCATGAGCCCGCCCGGGCTCGGCTTCATCCTGCAGGACCGGGGCGAGCTGTTCGTGGTGCGCCAAGGCCATCCGAACAGCTACGCGCCCGGCAAGCGGCCGTTCCACACCATCATCCCGGGCTTCATGACCAAGAACGGCGAGCCGTGGATCAGCTTCGGCGTGATGGGCGGCGCGATGCAGCCGCAGGGCCACGTGCAGATCGTGATGAACCTCGTCGATTTCGGCATGAACCTGCAGGAGGCCGGCGACGCGCCGCGCATCCAGCACGAAGGTTCGACCGAGCCGAGCGGCCAGGTGGTCGAGATGCGCGACGGCGGCGAGCTGAACCTCGAAACGGGCTTTGGCTACGAGACGATCCGCGCGCTGCTGCGCAAAGGCCACAAGGTGACCTATGCCGATGGTCCGTATGGCGGCTACCAGGCCATCCTGCGCGACGCGGAGAACGGGGTCTACGTCGGCGCGAGCGAGGGCCGCAAGGACGGCCAGGCCGCCGGTTACTAAGCCCGCTTCCGCTGCGCCGGGACGCGCAGTAGGCTAGGCCGGCGGACACGGCAGGAGGGTCGGCAATGCTCCGGATCCTGATCGCGAGCTCCAAGGGCGGCTGCGGCAAGACGACGCTGGCCACGCATCTGGCGGCTTACTGGGCGGTGGCCGGCAAGGCCACGGTGCTGGTCGACGGCGACCGTCTCGGCCTCGCGCGCCGCTGGTGCGAACGGCGCGCCGGCCTGGCGAGCGCCGTACTGCCGATCGACGGCACGCGCCGCGGCTGGCGCGAACGCATCCCGGCCGACGCGCAGCGCGTGGTCATCGACACCGCGGCCGGGATCCGCGCCGAGGAGGTCGAGAGCCTGCTCGGCGACATCGATGCACTGCTGATCCCGGTACTGCCGGCACCGTTCGATCTCGACGCGACGGAAGCCTTCATCGCGGATCTCGCGCGCCTCGACCGCATCCGCCGCGGCAAGGTCGCCGCCGGCCTCGTCGCCAACCGCCTCAAGCCCTGGACGCGTGCCAGCCAGGAAGCGCTCGAGCGTCTGCACGGCCTGCCGTTCCCGGTCGTCGCCACGTTGCGCGACAGCATCGGCTACTCGTTCTGCACCGGTCTCGGCAAGAGCCTGTTCGATTACCACGCCGAGAGCGTGCGCCTGCACCAGGACGACTGGAAGCCCCTGCGGCGCTGGCTCAAGCAGGCGAAGTGAGCCGCCGGTCCACGCGCCCCACACAGGAGGCGCCGCTTCGGGCACCATAGGCGCAGGAGGCACATCCCATGCGAGAACTGATCCTGCTGCGCCATGCGCATGCCGCGGCGGCGGCCCCCGGCACGACCGACGTCGAACGTAACCTGAGCCTCACCGGCGAAGCCGAGGCCGATGCGGCCGCGGCCTGGCTTGCCGCGTACCACGCCCGACCGGCACGCGTGCTTTGCTCGCCCTCGTCGCGCACGTGCCAGACCCTGGAGCGTGTCCTGCAGCGCATCGAGTACGCCGACACCCGCCACGAACCGCGCATCTACGAAGCCACGGCCGGCGAGCTGTTCGGCCTGCTCGAGGAGCATGCCGATGCCGAGAATCTGCTGCTGGTCGGCCACAATCCGGGGCTCGAGACGCTCGTCGCCCTGCTCGCCACCGGCCAGACCGGCGAATTCCGCGGCATGCCGCCGGCCGGCATCGCCTGGTTCGAGTTCACCGCGCCGCCGGAGCCCGGCAACGGCCGCCTGAAGGCGTTCTGGGCGCCCTGAGCGACTCGCATGGCGGGCCTCGGGTCGGTGCTGCGGACGCTCGGCGCGGTGGCACTGCTCGGTGCCGTGACCGTCGCGGCGCATGCCGAGACCGAGATCATCCCGCTCGACGCCGCGCGCTCGCATGCCGAATTCGAGGTGCGCGCGATGTGGTTGTTCGTCGTGCGCGGCCGCTTCGGCGCCGTGCAGGGCGAAGTGCGGATCGACCGTGCCGCACGCAGCGCACGCGTGGTCGCCGAGATTGATGCGGCCGCGGTGCGCATGCACAGCACCAGCCATGAAGCCTGGGTGCGCTCGGAGGAATTCTTCGACGTAGCCCGGCATCCGCGCATCCGCTTCGTGTCCGAACCGTTCCCGCTGGTCGCGCTCGACGAGGGCGGCGACGTACCGGGCGTGCTGGACCTGCGCGGGCACAGCGAGCCGGTCGCGTTCCACCTCGATCGCGCGGCATGCGCGAAGCGTGGCGGGCACGACTGTCCCGTGCATGCCGAGGGTAGCGTGCTGCGCAGTGCCTTCGGCATGCGCTCGCGACGCACGACGCTCGCCGACCGCGTGCGCCTGCACTTCACGATCTATGCAAGCCCGAGCGTGACGGTCGGCCCGCCCAACCCGCTCACCGGACAGGGGTGAGGCTCGTCGCTTGCGCGATGCGAAGTAACGCATCGCACGGCGAGCCGAACGCCATCGGCAGGAAGCCGATGGCCGGGTTGCCCGGCGAGGCCGGGAAGGCCGAGCCTGGCAACGGCCCGCGAGGCCACGCCGAGCGCAACGCCGCTTGCGCGATGCGCAGTAACCCATCGCGCGGCGGACGCACTGCTCTGGCGTGCCACGACCATGCATGCGATTCTCGATCGATGGATCTGTCGCACTGCACAAGGATCGTCCTGCTCTGCCTGCTCGCCGTGCTCGGCGGCTGTGCGTTGTCGCCGGCCCAGGTGCGGCGCGCCGACGAGAGCGTAGCCGCCACGCAGGACCGGCAGCGCGACTGTGACCGCGCCGACGCCTGCGCGCTCGCCTCGCCGTACCGCACGCTGTTCGCGCATGCCCTCACCGCCACGCGCAGCGGTGCGCCGGTGCACTACGCGCAGGCGCTCGAGCGTGGCGAGGAGGCCCTGCTGCTGCGCATCCATCTGATCCGCGCCGCGCAGCACAGCATCGACCTGCAGACCTTCATCTTCGCCAAGGACGATGCCGGGCTGCTCGTGCTCGACGAACTCGTCGCGGCCGCACGGCGCGGCGTGCGCGTGCGCGTGATTGCCGACCAGATGTTCTCGCTCGGCGACCCGGACCTGCTCGCACGGCTGGCGACTGCCCATACGAACTTCGAGCTCCGCCTGTACAACCCGGCCTTCGACAAGGCCTCGACGCATCCGCTCGAGTTCGCCGCAGGCCTGCTCTGCTGCTTCTCGAGTTTCAACCAGCGCATGCACAACAAGCTGCTGCTGATCGACGCGAGTATCGGCATTGCCGGCGGACGCAACTACGAGAACCGCTATTTCGACTGGGATGAGGCATTCGATTATCTCGATCGCGACGTGCTCGTCGCCGGCCCGGTCGCCGCGGCCGCCATGCAGGCCTCGTTCGAGCAGTTCTGGCAGCACCCGCGCACGCGGCCGCTGCCGCGCCTGAAGGACGTCAACCCGCGCCTCCTGGATGCCGGCGTGCCGAAGACCTGGGCCCCGCCGGCGTTCACGGCACCCGCGCGGGTCGCTGCATTGCGCGCGCGCGCGGACGACGTCGCCGCGATCGAGCATGCCTTCGCCGCGCAGGCGCTGCGCGTCGGTCGCGTCGATTACTTCTCCGACTCGCCCGACAAGCCGCTCGAACGCGATACGCCGTCCGGCGTGGAACTGACCCGGCACATCGTCGGCCTGCTCGGTGCGGCGCAGCGCGAGGTGCTGCTGCAAACGCCTTACCTGGTTATCAGCCAGCGCGCGCGGCAGGTGTTCCGCAACCTGCGCAAGCAGCGCAAGGACCTGCGCGTGATCGTCTCGACCAACTCGCTCGCCGCGACCGATGCGTTCTACGTCTACGCGCTTTCCCACAAGTACAAGAAGCGCTACCTCAAGGATCTGCATTTCGAGATCCACGAGTTCAAGCCGTTTCCGGCCGACGCGGCGGAGATGGTCGCCGATTATGCGGAACTGGCCGGCGGCAGCGGTGCCGGCCGCTATCGCAAGTACGGCCAGGCACCGCTGACCAGTAGCGGCGTGCGCCTCGGCCTGCACGCCAAATCGATCGTGATCGACGGCGCGGTCACCCTGATCGGCTCGCACAACTTCGATCCGCGTTCGGATGACTACAACACTGAATCGGGCTTCATCATCCACGACGTCGCGTTCGCCGCGCAGGTGCGTGCGGCGATCCTGCGCGACACCGAGCCGCGCAATGCCTGGACCATCGCCCGGCGTCCGCGTGCGAGACCGCTCGCACGCGTGAACAGCGCGATCGCCGATTTCTCCGCCGCACTGCCGCTGTTCGACTTCTGGCCGTTCCGCTACGCGACGAGCTACGACCTCAAGCCCGGCTGCGAACCGCTGCGGCCGAGCGATCCGGAGTTCTACGACTGCTACGAGCCGGTCGGCGACTTCCCCGGCGTGGACCTACCGCTGAAGACCATCTACACGCGCATCGTCACGGCCTTCGGCGCGGGCCTGGCCGGCATCCTCTGACGCAGCAGCGCGACGCTCGCGCACGCCACAGGCCATCCCGCGCCATGCCCGGGCGTTCAATTGACGGCGCCGGAGCGGCTGGCTAGTCTGCCGGCCTCCGCTTTCCCACCAGCCAGACCGCCGGCCATGTCCCTGACCATCACCATCGAACTCGGCGACGCCGACCTGCAGCACTTCATCGCCGGCATGCGCAAGGCGCAGGAGGAGACCGCCCACCTCCGCGCGCAGCAGATCACCGACGCCGCGCGCAAGCTGCTCGCCGAATCGGCCGGGCTGCAGGTACCCGGCTTCATCGCCGAACGCCTCGGCAAGCTCGACGCGATGATCAGCATGGTGCTCGATGCCGGCTGGGCGCTGCCTGAAGACGACAAGCGGCGCGTGCTGTCGGCTCTGACCTACTTCGCCGATCCGAAGGACGTGATTCCGGATACCGTGCCGGTGCTCGGCTTCCTCGACGATGCAATCATGATCGAGCTGTGCGTGCGCGAGCTCAAGCACGAACTCGACGCCTACGAGGATTTCTGCGACTACCGGCGCAGCGAGGCCGCACGCCGCGGCATCGATGCCGGTGAACTCGAGCTGCAGCGCGTGGACTGGCTCGAGGGCCGCCGCGAAGAACTGCAAGAGCGCATGCACCGCCGTCGGCGCGAGTCGTACAGCGGCATGGGCGTGTGGCGCCCGGCCCTGTTCAAGTTCGGCGGCTGATCGCGGCCCATTCCAGCGACGAAGGCGCCGCAATGGCGCCTTCGCGCTCTTGCGAGTCACGGACGCGGCACGGCCCTGCCGAAACTGAACCCGTTCAGCATGCCGCGTACGCGCAGAGAGTGCGCTAGGTCACAACTCGACCGTGGACGGCCGACTAGTCTGGGCCGTCCTCAGGGAATTGAGGCATTACGCTCCATCGCGAGGTGAAGGACCATGAGTCGCCGCGCCATCCTGAACGCATTCGTCCTCACGGCCAGCCTGGTCTGGCTGGTTCCTGCCACGGCACGTACCTACGATCACCTGTTCGCCGGTCATTTCGAGATTCCGGTCGACGCACCGGCGACCGATGCCGAAGCCGCACGCTTCCTGACCCAGGCGAGCTTTGGTCCGACCGTCGCGGAGATCGCCAGGCTGCGCGCGATCGGCTACTCGGAATGGATCGACCAGCAGCTCGCGATGCCGGCGACGCTCACCCGCCCGTACGTCGAGCAGGTGGTCACGGCGCGCACCGCGGGCGGCCAGGTCGTCAGCCAGTCGATCCGTCATCATCGCTGGTT
>Ga0116193_1002350_pt1 | contig 14454 bp, 10 predicted proteins | sample AD_UKC115_MetaG_FD_89892 | JGI IMG/M metagenome (GOLD analysis project Ga0116193, IMG submission 89892) | Active sludge microbial communities of municipal wastewater-treating anaerobic digesters from Hong Kong - AD_UKC115_MetaG | ecosystem: Engineered > Bioreactor > Anaerobic > Digestate... | reverse complement strand
GGCCGCGAGGTCAATGCCAAGAGCATCATGGGCGTGATGATGCTCGCCGCCGGCATCGGCACGCCGGTCACGTTGCGCGCCGAGGGGGAGGATGCGGAGACAGCGCTGGCCGCGCTCGCCGACCTGTTCGAACGCAAGTTCGACGAGGGGCAGTGAGGTGGCGCGCGTCCTGGCCCCGCCCCATCGACGCCGCATGCAGGTGCGGCCAGCATGCCGCATCGCCAGTCTGCGAGGTTCGCAGCGCCTCGCACGCCGCGGGGGCCGCGCATGAACATGCGCGCCGTCATCACCGGCTTGGGCGCCTCGCGCGGCATGGCCCTTGGCCGCGCACGGCTGGTGCAGCCGAGCCAGTACGTCGTCGACGAGCGCCCTCTCGATCCGGATCAGGTCGAGACGGAAGCCGAGCGGCTGGCCCTCGCCCTCGACACGGCGCGCGCCGAACTGCGCGGGATGCGCGACAAGCTGCATGGCGCGCTGGCCCGCGAGGTCGGCGAATTCATCGATGCGCACGCGCTGCTGCTCGATGATCCCGAACTTACCTCCGGCCTGTTCGACTTGGTGCGCCGCGGCCGCTACCGTGCGAGTGCCGCGCTCAAGGTACAGCGCGACCGCCTGGTCGCCGTGTTCGAGGCGATGGACGATCCTTACCTGCGCAGCCGCAAGGAGGACATCGACCACGTCATCGGCCGCGTGCAGGCCGCGCTCGCGCGCGGCGCGAGTGCCGCGGAACGGCAGATCGCGCAGCGTGTTGGCACGATCCTGGTCGGCGATCAGATCGCACCGTCGGAGATGACCCATCTGCCCGAGCAGGGCGTGCTCGGCGTGATCTGCACCGGCTCGAGCACGCTCTCGCACAGTGCGATCCTCGCGCGCAGCCTGCGCCTGCCGATGGTCGTCGGCGCGCACGAGGCACTCGCGCGCCTGCATGACGACGATCTCGTGCTGATCGATGGCGAGCGCGGCGAGGTCGTCGCGCATCCGACCGCACAGGATCTCGCGCGCTATCGCGCCCACCAGCGCGACATGCTGCGTGAGGGCCGCCGGCTGGCCCAGCTCGCCAATGCCGAAACGCGCACGCACGACGGCGTCACCGTCAATCTGTACGCGAATGCCGAGCTGCCCGGCGAAGTGGCGAAGGCACGCGCGCTCGGCGCAGCCGGCATCGGCCTGTATCGCACCGAGTTCCTGTTCATGCAGCGGCGCGAACTGCCGTCCGAGGAAGAACAGTTCGAGGCCTACCGCATGCTGGTGCTCGCGATGGGCGGGCTGCCGGTGACGATCCGCACGCTCGATCTCGGCGCGGATAAGTCCGACTCCACCGGCCTCGCACTGCGTAGCGAACCGAATCCCGCGCTCGGCGTGCGCGGCGTGCGGCTCGCCCTGCGCCGTCCGGCGCTGTTCGCGACCCAGCTGCGCGCCATGCTGCGTGCCAGCGCCTACGGACCGTTGCGCATCCTGGTGCCGATGGTCACGCACGTCGAGGAGATGCGTGCGGTGCGCACGCTGCTCGACATGTGCGCCCACGACCTGCGCCATGAAGGCCATGAGATCGCCGAACGCATCGAACTCGGCGCGATGATCGAGGTGCCGGCCGCCGCGCTCGCGCTGCCACTGATGACCCGCCAGATCGACTTCGTCGCGATCGGCACCAACGACCTCGTCCAGTACACGCTCGCCGCAGATCGCAGCAACGACGCGCTCGCCACGCTGTACGATCCGCTACATCCGGCCGTGCTGCGCCTGATTTCCTACACGATCCGGACCTGCGAACGCGCCGGCAAGCCGGTCAGCCTGTGCGGCGAGATGGCCGCCGATCCGCACCAGACGCCGCTGCTGCTCGCGCTCGGCCTGACCGAGTTCAGCATGCATCCGGGTTGTCTGCTCGAAGTGCGCGACGTCGTCTCGCGCTGCGATCGCACGCGCCTGCGCCGGCTCGCGCCGCGCCTGCTGCGCGCGCGCGGCCATGCCGAGGTCGAACGGCTGCTGGCGAACGGCTGAGCCTCGCGTTGCGCGGAGTGCAGCGCCGCAGACGCTCCGGACCGCGCCAGCACACGCCCGCACAGGAGCCGACACGGATGGACTCACGGCAAGTCTCGATCCCGTCCGCGCGGCTCTGGCCATTCGCGCTCGCCGTGCTCGCGGTCCAGCTCCCGCTCGTGCTGAATCCCGGCTACTTCAGCCATGACGAGCTGCAATGGCTGGCGCGGAGCGCGACGCCGGACTGGGCCTCGCTGCCGTGGTCGGGCTGGTTCGACTTCTCGCCGTTCCAGTTCCGGCCCCTGACCTTCAACCTCTGGCTCGTGCTCTCGCGCCTCCTCGGGACGCGGCCGATGGCCATGCATGCCGTATTCGTGCTGATCGGCAGCGGCAACGCATGGCTGCTGCGGGCCGTGCTGTGCCGTCTCGGCGCCGGACCGCGCCATGCGGGCGGCGCCGTGCTCCTCTTCGTGCTGAGTTCCTACGTGGTCAGCGTGCACGGCTGGGTCGGCACGCTCGCCGACCTCCTGTGTCTGGCGGCGGTGCTCGGCGCCCTGCTCTGGCTGTGCCGGCGCGGGACACGTGCCGTGATGCCATCCGCTTCACATATCGCCGGTGTCGCGCTCACGGACATGCTGCCGGTGGCGGCGCTGAGCTGGCTCGCACTCTGTTGCAAGGAATCCGCCGTGGTGCTGCCGGCGCTGTTGCTGTGCGCCTGGCCGTGCCGCGGCCGCCGTCTGTTGCCCGCGATCGCGGCGAGCGGCGCCGTGGTGCTCGCCTATCTGCTGCTGCGCGCCGACGTGATCCTGTTCGCGCCGCGAACGGCCGGCATCTACACCTGGCATCTCACGAACGTTCCGGCGCGCAGCCTCGACTATGCGCTGTTCCCGTTCGTGCCGCAGATGAACGACGTGGTCGCCATGCGGCTCCTCGCCGGCTGGCGGCTGTGGCTCGCGCTCGCCTGCGTCCTCACCCTCGTCGGCGTCGCGGCGAGGACGGGCTGGCGCCGTCCGCTCATGCTGGGCATCGGCTGGCTCGCGGCGCTCGGTCCGGTCCTGATCCTCGATGGCGCCTCGAACGTCTACGCCTATCTCGCCTCGGCCTTCGTCTGCGGTGCGTTCGCGCTATGGATGCCCGATCTGGGCCGGCCTGCGCGTTTCATGCTCGCCGTACCGGTGCTGGTCGGGATCATCCATGGCGCGCAGATCGCGCGCGGCCTGCAGCGCGTCGGGCATCTCCAGGAGCGCCTCTGTGCGGATCTCGTGATCCTGTTGCGCGAACCGGCCACGCCGATGCCGATGCGCATCCGCGCGGATTCGGCACGCGACGAGGAGATCCTGCGCCGCCTGCTGCACGACGTGCCGAGCTACGCCGGCGTGCCGATCGACGGCCGCGTGACCGTCGTGTCACGGAACGAGCCGGAACTGCCCGCCACCCACCGCATGGATGGCGATGGCGCACTCACGGCCATACCCGCAACACCGCCGTGACGGCGGATTCAGCCGTCGCGACGGCGGCATGGCTAAACTCTGCGCCTCTCACGTCTCCGGCGCGTCATGCCGGAGACCGCACGATGGGCTACGATGCTTTTTAATTCCCTGCATTTCGTCGTTTTTTTCTTCGTGGTCCTGGCGCTGAACCAGGGCCTCAGGCGCTGGCCGGCCGCACAGAAGTCGATGCTGCTGGCGGCGAGCTACTACTTCTACGGCCAGTGGAGCTGGGCCTATCTCGGCATCATCCTGTGGTCGACCCTGCTCGACTATGCGATCGGCCTGGGGCTCGTGCGCGTGCGCCATCCGCGCCGGCTGCTGCTCGTGAGCCTTGCGACCAATCTCGGCCTGCTCGCGTTCTTCAAGTATGCGAACTTCCTGATCGCCAACTGGAACGGCGTGGCCGACGCGCTGGCGCCAGCCTGGCACGTCACGCCGATGGACATCCTGCTGCCGGTCGGCATCTCGTTCTATACCTTCCAGAGCCTCTCCTACGTCATCGACGTCTACCGCGGCACCAGCCGGCCGCGCCGCAACCTGCTGGACTATGCGCTGTTCGTGGCCTTCTTTCCGCAGCTCGAAGCCGGGCCGATCGTGCGCGACTACGAATTCTTCGCTGAGCTCGACGGCGATCGCCGCGTGGATGCGGCGCGGATGCAGGAGGCCCTGGTGCTGATCGCGTTCGGCTATGCGAAGAAGATGGTGTTCGCCGACAACCTCGCGCGCTTCGCCGACCCGGTATTCGATGCGCCGTCGCAGCAGGGATTCTGGGATACGCTGCTTGCGGTCTACGCCTTCGCGTTCCAGATCTACTGCGACTTCTCCGGCTATACCGACATCGCGATCGGCTGCGCGCTGCTGCTCGGTTTTCGCTACCCGCAGAACTTCAACTACCCGTATGTCGCCGAGACCCTGCAGGACTTCTGGCGACGCTGGCACATGAGCCTGTCGCGCTGGCTGCGCGATTACCTCTACATCCCGCTCGGCGGCAGCCGGCACGGCCCCGCCCGCACCTATTTCGCGCTGATGCTGACCATGCTGCTCGGCGGCCTGTGGCACGGCGCGAGCTGGAACTTCGTGATCTGGGGCGGCCTGCACGGCGCCTGGCTCGCCTTCGAACGTGCCGTGCTGATGCGCTGGACGGTCTGGCGCAGCGAGGCCAGGGCTGCACGCATGCTGCGCTGGCTGGTCACGTTCCAGATCGTCTGTCTGGCCTGGATCTTCTTCCGCAGCAGGACGTTTGCCGACAGCCGTGCCGTGTTCGCCAACCTCTGGCACGGCTCGGCAGTGGCCTTCGACCCCGCGAAACACGGCGGCATCGCGCTGCTGCTGATGGCATTGCTCGCCGCGCATCTCGCCGGTGGCCTCCGCGGTACCAAGACCCGCCTCATGCAGGCCGGATCGGCCGCGTATGCCGGCGCCCTGGCCGCGATCGTTTTGCTGGTAATCCTGTTCACGCCACACGCGAGCGTGCCCTTCATCTATTTCCAGTTCTGAGCCATGCGCCGATTCCTGAAGCTGATCGCCTCACCGATCCTGCTCGTGCTCCTGGTCGAAGGACTGTTCCAGGCCGGCATCTGGGAGGCACTGGCCAAACCGGAGAGCCATGCGGGCGCCAGCGTCCAGCGCAAGCGCGCGCTGGGCGATGCCAGCTATGCACGCATCGATTACGTCACGCTCGGCAGCTCACGTCCCGAATACGGTATTGACCACGAGCAGCTCGCCGCACTCGCCGCGCAGCACGGCACCGTGCATGCGAACCTGAGCATGCCAGGCTCACACTGGATGACGATCCGCGTGCTGACGGAGTGGCTCGCCCGGCACCACCCGGAAATCCGCGGCGGCGTGATCGCGCTCGCGGTGCAAGATTTCCTGTACACGGGCAACGGTGCCTACGAGCTCGGCATCGTCTATCCGTTCCGCACGCCGGCCGATGCCGGCGAGATGGCCGCGCACGTGCCGTTCGACCGCAACGATCCCGCGACCTGGGGGCTGTATTCCGCGCTGTTCGAATATCGCGAGGACGTGCAGGACTTCGTCCGCGCGCCGTTCGCGCGTCTGCACAGCCTGGGCTGGTGGCGCACGCGCAGCGCCTCCGAAACGCTGCGTGCGAATGCCCACGAAACCCATGACATGTGCGCCTTCGGGCTCGACTCGCTCGCCGCCTGCGACCGGGTCGCTGCCTCCACGGACGAGCGCGCCGACGATCTCAGGCGGCAATGCCAGCAATTGCGCGGCTTCGCCCGCGATCGTGCCGATCTCGCCGCGCTGGCACGCCAGTCACCAGTGCCGGCGTTCATGCAGCAGACCCGCGACACGGTACGCGCCCTGCTTCGCGGCCTGCGCTGGCCGAAGCCGCCCGTCGTCGTGCTGATGCCCGTGCCGCGCGTCTGGACGAGCGAAGTCAGCCCGGTCGGCCTGCACCACTGGGCACTCGAGGTGCTGCGCCCGCTCGTCGAGGACGGCACGATCCGGCTCATCGACGCCACCGAGCTGCTCGACGACGGAGGCCGTACTGATTGCACGTCGTTCTTTGACTTCTATCATCAGAACGATGCGGGCCGTGCGCGACTGATGGCGAAAATCCTGCCCGAGATCGAGAGTCTGATGCATGCCGGACCGACCGGTCCCTCTCATCGGCCATGATCGCGAGGGTATCGCTGCGCGACGCGGCCACACCGGTCGGCCATGCCTCACGGCGTGTGGCAGGCTTCGTCACGGCGGCCCACGTCGTGGGCCACGGGCCGGGTAGTCCCTAGTCAAGCGGAGCAAGGGAAATGCCGATCACATCCCGACTCAGCGATGCCTTTCCCAGCAGGTCCGACGGCCGTCATGGCCGCGTGGCAGGAATCGTCGGCCTCGTCTGTCTCGCCGTCGCCGCCCTGTGGCTCCTCACGAGCCTGATGGCCCTCGTCAATTTCGCCTGGCCCCAGCCGCTGTACGACCAGTTCCGCCTGTATCTGATCTATCTGACGGAGTCGTTTCCGGCCAACGTCCTAGAGCTCGAGAACGGCCACCGACCGATCCTGCCGGCGCTCCTGCGCGTCGCCGAGATCCACGCCTTCGCCGCGAATCAGCACCTGCAGATCGTGGTTGGCGCGATGTTCGCCCTGGGCAGTGCGCTGTTCCTCGCACGTGCCGCCTGGCGCGAGACGGCGCTGCCCGTGCCGGCGCGCGCGAGCGGCGTGCTGATCGCCATGCTCGCTGTCCTCTGGATGGGCAATGCGCGCATGCTTCTGCATGGCAACGAGCTGGTACATGCCTATCTGCTGACCCTGTCCGTGATGCTCGGGGCGGCCTGTGTGGAGCGAGCGCGCTCGGGGAACGTCCTCGCCTGGATGTCGGCCGCCACCGTCTGCGGCATGATCGCCACTTTCAGTTTCGGGCCGGGCATCGCCACCTTCGCGGCGTTGTTCCTGGTCGCTCTGAGCGCGAGGATCAGGCCCGCCGGTCTGCTCGTGCTGATCGCCGGTTGCGTGGTCAGCCTGGCGCTCTACATGGCCGTGCTGCCCGGCAGCGCCGGGGTTCGCGGCATGCTCGCCTTCGATCCACTGGAGAGTTTCCTGGCGATGACGCGCTGGCTGGCCTCGCCCTGGGTGAATGCCTGGCTCGGCCTCGCTGATCCGCCGCTCGCGGAATGGCTCGATCAGTCGCTATCCGGATCATGGCTCGGTCGTGTGCTGATCGGCAGCGCAGGGGTTGCCAATGCCGCGCTCGGCAACGACTGGCGTGCGCTCGGCAGCGTGCTGATCGGCCTCGCCGGACTCGCCGCGCTCGCCATCCACACCCTGCGGGCCTTGCTCCGGCCGCAGGCAACCAGCCGCCTCGACCGGATCGCCCTGGCGCTCGGCCTGTTCGGTGCGGCGACCGCGGCGATCATGGGCCTGGGGCGCCTGGAATTTTTCCGCACTTATCCCGATCAGGTCTTTGCCGAGCGCTATCTGGTTTGGCCCTGCCTGTTCTGGGCCGGTCTAGCCCTGCTCACGCACGGGCGCCTGCGCGGCCGGAGCCTGCGCCTCGCGAACGGCAGCGCGGTGGCGGTGATGCTGATCGCCCTCGCCCTCTTGCCCACACACCACGCGTGGATCGGCTGGGGCAGCGTGGTCTACCGATACGCCCAGCGTTCCGCCGCATCGGCGCGCGCCGATGCGCTCGATGCCGAGGTGTTCCCCGACGATGACTCGGCGCGTTTCACGACGGTCGTCCGCGTGCTCGACCTGTTCCGCGAACGTGGGCTCGCGATGTTCTCCGAGCCCGGCTCCGGTCTGCTCGGAAGGAAGATCGCCTCGTTGCAAACGGATACGTCCACCCAGGTGCAATGGCTCGCCGCCGAAGCCTTCGGCGATGCGCGCAACGGTGCCTCATGCGGCCATCTCGCGGGCTGGATCACCAGCGGCATCTCCCGGGTCGCACACGGTGGACCGCTCGTCGTCGTCGATGACGACGGTCGCGTCATGGGCTACGCGGAATTCAGCTTCATTGCGCCGAATGCCCGTCCACTGCGTCTGGACGCGCCGCGCAAGCGCGGCTTCGATGCCTACCTGCGCGAGCTCGACGCACACCGGACGTACCGTCTCGTGCAGCTGGAGCTTCCGGGCGATTCGGGCAGCGTGCTCGCCACGATTCCGGGTGCGGATTTCAAGCCGCGCCAGTAGGCATCCTTGCCGCGCACGGGCTAGGCGTACACCGATCGCGCGCCGATAATGCGCGCGCCGCCGCAGGAGCCCCGCATGGCCGACACCGCGCACCACGACAAGACCGCCAAGCAACTGCGGCTGCTCGATCAGGCGCTGGACAGCGGTCGTCTCGGTCCGGTCAAGCGGCTGGTCAACTCGCTCGCGCCGGCGGAGATCGGCAACCTGCTCGAATCGCTGCCGCCCGCCAAGCGCCAGATCGTCTGGGGCATGGTCGATCCCGAGGACGATGGTGAGGTCCTCGTACACGTCGGCGACGAGGTTCGCGAGGACCTGCTGCGAGCGATGGATACGGACGAGATCGTCGCGGCAGCCGAAACGCTCGACATCGACGACCTCGCCGAGCTGCTCGAGGATCTGCCGGACACGGTCATCGACGAAGTGCTGAAGTCGATGGACCGTGAGAACCGCGAACGCCTCGAGCAGATGCTCGCCTACGACGAGGACACCGCCGGGCGCCTGATGAACCCGGATCTCGTCACGGTGCGCGCCGACGTGACGGTGGACGTGGTGCTGCGCTACCTGCGCCTGCGGGGCGAGCTGCCCGAGCAGAGTCACCACCTGTACGTGGTCAACCGCCGCCGGCAATACCAGGGCCGCATCGCGTTCTCGCATCTCCTGATCACCGACCCGGCCACGCCGGTGAATCGGCTGATGGATACCGAACCGCAGGGCATCGACGCGCACACGCCGGTCACCCAGGTCGCGCGCATGTTCGCCGACCACGACTGGGTCAGTGCGCCGGTGGTCGACGAGAACAACGTGCTGCTCGGCCGCATCACGGTCGACGACGTGATCGACATCATCCGCGAGCAGGCCGAGCACCAGGCCCTCGGCGCGGCCGGCCTGGACGAGGACGAGGACATGTTCGCACCGGTGCCGCGTACCACGCGGCGACGGGCGATCTGGCTCGGCATCAACCTGCTGACCGCGTTTCTCGCCTCGTGGGTGATTGGCAATTTCGAGACCGTGCTGCAGAAGGTCGTCGCCTGCGCGGTACTGATGCCGATCGTCGCGAGCATGGGCGGCGTCGCCGGTACGCAGGTGCTGACACTGATGGTGCGCGCCCTGGCACTCGGCCAGGTCGGCGCCTCGAACGCGCTCCCGCTGCTGCACAAGGAGATTCTCGTCGCGCTCGCCAACGGCCTGCTCTGGGCGATGGTAGTCGGCGGCGTGGCGTTCTCGATCTACCGCGACGGCATGCTTGCGCTGTCGTTCGGCGTGGCGATGGTCGTCAACCTGATCGCGGCCGCCCTGTCCGGGGTATTCCTGCCGCTGCTGCTCAAGCGCATGCGCATCGACCCGGCGCTCGCCGGCGGCGTGATCCTGACCACGGTCACCGATTGCTGCGGTTTCGCGTCGTTCCTCGGCCTCTCGACCGTGCTGCTGCTGCACTGAGGCGCACTTCGCCGGGCGCCCGCCGCGGCAATGCGGCGGCGAGGAAGGTGCGGATGTTCGCCCCACGCTGACGCGCGCGATGCACGACCAGGGTCAGCGTGCGGCGTAGGTCGAGGAACGGCGTCGGCAGTACCACGAGCCGCCCGCTGGCCAGTGCATCGTCGAGCGCCACGCGCGGCAGGCACGCGATGCCGAGACCGGCGAGCACGGCCTGCTTGATCGCCTCGCTCTGGCCGAGTTCGAGGGCGACATCGAACGCGCCGAGCCGGCCGGCTGCGGCATGCTCGAACACCGACCGTGTCGCCGAACCGGGCTCGCGCAGGATCCAGCGCTGACCGATGAAATCGCGCGCAGCGAGGCGTCGACGCGCGGCGAGCGGGTGATCCGGTCGCGCGCAGACCACGAGCTCGTCGCTGCGCCAGGGCAATACCTCGATCGACGGGTGCGCGACCGGCCCCTCGACGCAGCCGACGTCGAGGCTGAAATCCAGCACGCCGGCAAGGATGCCCTCGGTGTTGCCGACCGTCAGGCGCAGCCGTACACCGGGATGGGCGGCGGCGAAACCGCCGATCAGATCCGCGACGAGATAGTTGCCGATCGTGTTGCTCGCGCCGAGCGCGAGTTCGCCGGCCGGCGTGTCCGTGTGCGCGCGCTGGCCGAACTCACGCAACCGGTCGAGCGTGTCGTGGGCGAGCGGCAGGAACTCGCGGCCACGCTCGTTCAGCACGAGCCGCCGGCGGTGCCGGTCGAATACACGCACGCCGAGCAGGCGCTCGAACTCGGCCAGCGCCATGCTGACCGCGGGCTGGCTCAGGTGCAGGCGTTCGGCCGCCGCACGCACGCCGCCGGACGCGGCGACTGCGACGAACACTTCGAGCTGGCGCGGGGTGATGGCGATCATCAGCGTTGCTGATCGTTTCATTAAGCAATATCGACTTTCATTATCGCCGAGCGGCCGCGACCATGACATCCCGTGATCGCTCCACCGGCTGCGCCCTCCATGCCCGCCCTGCTCGCCCGCCTGCCCGGCCTCGCCGCGGCGCTCACCCTCGGCCTCGCCGCGCTCGCGCTGGCCGCCCTGCCCGCGGTCGCGGCGCTGCACGTCTCGGCACTGACCCTGGCCATCGTGCTCGGTATGCTGGTCGGCAACGCGCTCGGACCGCGCCTGCCGGGCTCGCTCGCCCCCGGCGTGGGCTTTGCGCAACGCCAGGTACTGCGCCTCGGCGTGATCCTCTACGGACTGCGCATCGGCTTTGCGGACATCGCCACGATTGGTCCGGGCGGTCTCGCGCTCGACGTGGTGATCGTGACCGGCACGCTCGCGCTCGGCGTCACGATCGGGCGGCACTGGCTCGGGCTCGATCGCGACACGGCCCTGCTCACCGCCTGCGGCAGCGCGATCTGCGGCGCGGCAGCGGTGCTCGCGGCCGAGCGCGTGCTGAAGGCCGAGCCGGGCAAGGTCGCGATCGCCGTGGCCAGCGTGGTGCTGTTCGGCACGCTCGACATCTTCCTTTATCCGCTACTGTTCCCGCATCTGGGCCTGTCGGCGCACGCGTTCGGCCTGTTCACCGGCGCAACGGTGCACGAGGTCGCGCAGGTCGTCGCGGTCGGCAATGCGGTGAGCCCCGCCACCGCGGATACCGCGGTCATCGTCAAGCTCACGCGCGTGCTGCTGCTCGTGCCGTTCCTGTTCGTGCTCGGTGCCTGGCAGGCGCGGCGCGGCGGCGAGCGGCACATGGTCGTGCCGTGGTTCGCGCTCGGCTTCCTTGCGATGTGCGTCGCGAACTCGCTGATCACGCTGCCCGTAGCCTTGCGCGCATTCCTGCTCGATCTCGACGGCCTGCTGCTCGCGATCGCGATGGCCGCGCTCGGCATGGAAACCCGCTTCGCGCGGCTGCGTGCACTCGGCCCGCGGCCGCTGCTGCTGGCCACGCTGCTGTTCGCGTGGCTGGTCGGCGGCGGTTACGTGCTGACCCGGCTCCTCGCCTGAGCGTCAACGTCCCTGCTCGGCGAGCGTGAGCGCGATCTTGTCGCGCAGGTAGACCGGCAGGGCCTGCTCCGGCGGCACGGCGAAGCCCGCCGCGAATTCGCGCGCAGCCAGATGCAGCACGGCGGCGGCCTGCGGATAGCGCTCGCCCTCGGCCCACAGCGGCGGCGCCGGCAGGCGCGTGCGCAGGACGTCCGCGTAGGTCTGCCAGCCACTGCCGATCACGTTCCAGGCCATGCCGGGCGGCAGGTCGAGACGGGCGGCCGGCCCGACCGATTCGGTACCGAGCGGCGCGAGCCCGCCGTTCGCCGTGCGCCGATAGCAGCCGGCGTAGATCTCGCCCATGCGCGCATCGATCACCGCGAGCACCGGCGCACCGTTGTCCGGCGCATCGAGCGCGAGGGCGGCGAGCGAGGACACCGGCACCACCGGCACGCCGAGACCGAGCGCGAGGCCCTGAGCCAGCGAGATCGCGAGCCGCACGCCGGTGAACGCGCCGGGGCCGCGGCCGACCGCGATGCCATCGAGTTCGCGGCGCGAGAGGCCGGCCTCGACGAGCAGCGACTCGGTCATCGGCAGGACGAGTTCGGCATGCCGGCGCGGCGCGAGTTCGCTGCGTTCGAGCACGCGGCCACCGGCGAGCAGGGCTACCGAGCAGGCTTCGGTCGAGGTTTCAATCGCGAGCAGGCGCATGGGCGTCATCCAGGGTGCGGGAGCGGGCTTCCGTGGCCGAGCCGTAACGGTACCAGTCCACCTTGCGGGTGAGGAACATCGCCGCGCCGAGCAGGCCGAGCAGCGCGCACGAACCGACCAGCAGCGAATACTGCTCGCTGGCGACGAGCACGTAGAGCAGGCCGTACACCGCCGCAAGCAGGCTGCCGAGCAGCAGCCCCGCGCGCCGCGTCGCGAGCACCGCGGCCGCGTAGCCGCCGACCAGGCCGACCACGGCGGTCGCAGCCAGCGCATAGGCCAGACCGAAACCGATCTGCTCCGACAACGCGAGCAGCACGATGTAGAACGTCGCGAGGGCGAGACCGATGAAGAGGTATTGCACCGGGTGCACGCGGAGACGCTTCAGCACTTCGAACAGGAAGAAGGCCGCGAAGGTCAGCGCGATGAACAGCAGGCCGTATTTTCCGGCACGCACGTTCTGCTGGTACAGATCGACCGGCTGATAGAGCGCCAGGCCGAATGCCGCACCGTCGAGCGTGGATGCCTCCATCTCGTGTTCGAGCCAGCGCTGGCCGAAGCCGCGGTTCAGGTCGAGCACCTGCCAGCTGGCCTCGACATGGCGCACATCGATCGTACGCTGCGCCGGCAGGAATGCCCCGGTGAAGCTCGGATCGGGCCACGGCGCGGACAGCGTCACCTCGGTGCTGCGCGCGAGCGGCAGGAACTGCAGGCGCTCGGTGCCGGCGAGGTCGAGACGCACCTCGACGTCGAGCCCGCCCTCCGGATGCGCCGGCAGGGCGAACTGCACAAGCGCATGGCCATCGACCGGCGCGCCCGGCTCGACCCGCGCCTCGCTCCCGTTGGTCTTGACCTCGATGCGTCGCAGGCCGCGCGGATCGGCGATCGGCAGGACCAGCGCACGCTCGCCGGTCTCGTCGTCCACCCGCGCGAGATCGGCCGCATCGAAGTGCGCCGTAAGTTCCAGGTGCGCGACGTATACCGGTGCGCTGTAGATGCCGTACTGGCGGCGCTCCGGATCGAGGTGCGCAGCGACCGCGAGACGTTGCGGCAAGCGCAGCTCGCGCTCCGTCGTGCGGCCGGTGCTCCAGCCGGGCGTGCCGGGCTCGATGCGCCGCGTGGCGACGAGCAGCGGGCCGCCGACGATCTGTGCGGCACCCCAGCCCTGCGCGATGCGCGTGACCGCTTCCTCGCGCAGGCCGTTGCGCTCGCGCACGAGTTCCTGCACCTGGGCCAGCGGGATCAGCATGAGCAGGGCGAGCACGGCGACGCCCAGCACCTTGGCGGTGATCGATTGGAAAAAGGACATGTTCGCTCCTGGATTGACGGACAGGACCGGGCTTCCGGCCGCGGCGTACGGGAACACGGTCACGGCACGGCCGTGCCAGGTCTTCCGCATCCGGCGCTCGCGTGCTCGATGCGGTGGCACTTCCCTGTGCCGGGGCAATGTCCCGCCTGTTTCATGACGTGACCGCCGGCGATTGCAACCGCCGCGTGAGGCGCGCCATGGCAACATGGCGGGCGAAGTGCGGGCGGATTGCGACCGAATCGGGGCAGATCTGCCGAGCGCCGCGATCAGGCGGCGAAGAAGTCCTGCACGTCGGCGAGTTCGCGCGTCAACGGCAGTGGCGGCAGGCTTTTCAGGAACAGCCGTCCGTAACTGCGCGAAGTCAGGCGCGGATCGCACAGCACGAGCACGCCGCGGTCGTCCACGTCGCGGATCAGCCGGCCGGCGCCCTGCTTGAGCGCGATGACCGCACTCGGGATCTGCCAGGCGACGAACGGATTGCCGCCGGCCTCGCGCAAGGCGTTGAGGCGCGCCTCGAGCACCGGATCGTCCGGCGCCGCGAACGGCAGCTTGTCGATGATCACGCAGGAGAGCGCATCGCCGGCCACGTCCACGCCTTCCCAGAAACTCGCCGCACCGAGCAGCACGCCGTTGCCGGATTCACGGAACGCCGTGAGCAGCTGATGGCGCGGCGCCGTGCCCTGCACGAACAGCGGATACGGCAGCGTGTCGGCAAGCCGCTCGGCCGCACGACGCAGCGCGCGATGCGAAGTGAACAGGAGGAAGGCGCGGCCCTGCGAGGCAGCGAGTACGTCGCGTGCGATGGCCACGACGCGGTCGGTGTACTCCGGCGTGTTCGGATCGGGCAGACCGCGCGGCAGGTAGGCGAGCGCCTGATGCGCGTAATCGAACGGGCTCGGCAGGCTCACG
>Ga0116193_1002346_pt1 | contig 14477 bp, 15 predicted proteins | sample AD_UKC115_MetaG_FD_89892 | JGI IMG/M metagenome (GOLD analysis project Ga0116193, IMG submission 89892) | Active sludge microbial communities of municipal wastewater-treating anaerobic digesters from Hong Kong - AD_UKC115_MetaG | ecosystem: Engineered > Bioreactor > Anaerobic > Digestate... | reverse complement strand
CCCGGGACTGCTGGTAATCAAAAACGGAACCATCGAAGCAAAATGGCACCACAACGACATTCCCGATCCTGAAACATTCCGGAAGAAGTTCCTGAACAAATAGTTAAATCAGGATTCTGTAACTGTTACATTCGCCGGCGAATAGAAATGGTTACTATTTTTACGCGCTCAATTCATAGAATTTCAAATCATTAAAACGAAACCATAATGAGAAAAAAAGTTGTTGCAGGAAACTGGAAATGCAATACTACCCTGCAGGAAGGCATCGAACTGGCACAAACCGTCAACCAACTGGTGACCGAAAAAGGGGACAAAAACATCACCGTGGTGCTCTGTACTCCCTTCACGCACCTGACTAAAGTGGTGGAACTGGTCGACGGAAACCGGATTGGCGTGGGAGCCCAGAACTGTGCAGCCGAAGCCAAAGGCGCTTTCACCGGCGAAGTTTCGGCAGCCATGGTTAAAAGCACCGGCGCCGGCTATGTAATCCTCGGACACTCTGAACGTCGCGAATATTATGGCGAAACCAGCGAAATCCTGAATAAAAAAGTTGCCCTGACACTGGCCAACGGACTTACCCCAATTTACTGCTGCGGCGAGGCGCTCGAAACCCGCCAGGCTGAAAAACAAAACGAATGGGTAAAACGCCAGCTCGACGAAACCATCTTCCAGCTTCCGGTTGAAGAGTTCAGCAAAATCATCATTGCCTACGAACCGATCTGGGCTATCGGAACCGGCGTGACGGCCAGTACCGAACAGGCACAGGAGATGCTGGCTTACATCCGCGGACTGATTGCAGACAAATTCGGAAAAGAGGTTGCTGATAAAACTTCCATCCTGTACGGCGGCAGCTGCAACGCCAAAAATGCTCCCGAACTGTTTGCCCAGCCCGATATCGATGGCGGCCTGATTGGCGGCGCATCGCTCAAAGGCGAAGATTTCCTCGGAATCATTAACGCTTATTAACCAGCGTTTTTAAAAAATATTACCACCATTCAGAAGAGCCGCTCCTACCCGGGCGGCTCTTTTTTTCTCCGGAAAGCTTCGCCAGCTCCCTCTCCCGCTTGTAAAACAGAGATCCGCAAAAGCGGAAACAGTCTCCCGCCCTGCCTTTAAAGGCCTCCGGACCATTCAAAATCCGACGTCCAAAAACCATCCGGCATACCCCAAAAAAATGACCGGACCAGCAGGTGGAAAGTAACCCGCCTCTTCCTATCTTTACCCGAAATATTTTCACCAAAAGCAGATGAACACGATCAAAATATCCTTCTCCGTTTCGCCCGCCGAAAGCTGGGCCTGCGAATGGCTCACCGCCCAACTGGCCGACAGCGGGTTTGAAAGTTTCGTGGAAACCGCCGAAGGCGTGGAAGCCTACATCGCAGAAGATCTTTACAACCCGGCCCAGATCGAGGAGATCATTGCCGGATTTCCTGAAAACTTCAGCGTAACCTGGGTAGCCGAAACTATTGCTGAGCAAAACTGGAACGAAGTGTGGGAGAAAAACTATTTCAAACCGCTGGTTATTCAAAACCGCTGTGTGGTGCGGGCCCCCTTTCACGACGACTACCCCGCCTGCGAATATGAAATTGTAATTGAACCCAACATGGCTTTTGGAACCGGCAACCACGAAACCACCTCGATGATGATGGAAATCCTGCTCGAAGAGGAGCTGGCTGGCAAAGAGGTGCTCGACATGGGCTGCGGCACCGGCATCCTGGCTATTCTGGCTTCGAAGCGGGGGGCAGCCCACATCACGGCCATCGACATTGACCACTGGGCTTTTGAAGCCACCCAGGAGAATGCCCAAAACAACCACATTGAAAACCTCACAGCCCAACAGGGCGATGCCTCCCGATTAGGCGCCGAAACCTACGACCTGATCCTGGCCAACATCCAGAAAAATGTCCTGATCAACGACCTGCCGGTGTATGCGCCGGTTTTGCGGAAGGGCGGTAAAATTTTGCTCAGCGGATTCTATCTCCCCGATCTGGACGACATCCGGCACGCCGCCGAAGCCCGCGGGCTCTCCTTTAAAAATTACCGGGAAAGAAATAACTGGACTGTCGCCATTTTTGAGAAACCGGCCAACTAAACGGCAGATTACCGCCCGTCGGGTTTAACGCGCCAGCTCCCAAATCTCCATATCGCGGATCTCCTTGCCGTCGATCACAAACCGGAGGGCGGTGCACACTTTGTGAAATCCGTAGTTGCCGGCAGCACCGGGATTCAGGTGCAGCAGGTTCAGTTTTTTGTCATAAATCACCTCCAGGATGTGCGAATGCCCGCAGACAAACAGATTGGGCGGATGCGCAAAAATTTCGGGTCTCACGGCACGGTCGTAATGGCCGGGATAACCGCCGATGTGCGTCAGCCACACCTCGGTCTCTTCACACCGGAAGCGCTGGTGCGCCGGATAAACCACCCGGAGATCCTGCCCGTCGATATTGCCGTAAACCGCCCGCAACGGCTTAAAGGCCGCCAGCTGATCGGCCGTTTCAATATTGCCGATATCGCCGGCATGCCAAAGCTCATCCACCCCGTCGAAAAACCGGAAAAGCCTTTCGTGCACCAAACCATGCGTATCCGACAGCAAACCAATCCGCTTCATTTTGGTTATTAGTTATCGATCAACACCGCAAAATACGCTATTTTAGCACAACTAAAAAAGGGAAGAATGAAACGATTGGTAATTGTCCGTCACGCCAAAGCGGTTCCGTACGGATACGACGACGACTTTAGCCGTGCCCTCACCGGCAAAGGAGAAACCGATGCACGGATCATCGGCATGCACCTGCAAAAAGAAGGCATTCTGCCCGACCTGATGATTTCCAGCCCGGCGCTGCGTGCCCGCACGACGGCCCTGATTTTTGCCGAATCGTTGGGCTATCCGTCCCAAAAAATACGGGAGGAAGAAGCGCTTTACGAAGGGCTTACTACCGATGGTTTTTTACAGCTGCTCCACGCGCTTCCCGCCGAAACCCAGACCGTATTTGTGTTTGGGCACAATCCCGGCTTGTCGTACTATGTAAGCAATCTGCTCCGCTTCTTCCACGGCGACATGCCCACCTGTTCAACGGTGGGAATCGACTTTGACGTACAAGACTGGTCCGGGGTGGAACCCCGCTCCGGCGCCAAAGCTTTTCAGCTGATCCCGAGAATGTTCAACGAATAACGCTGCAGGCAAGCAGCTGCGGCCCTGTTCAGGTCGCCGGATCCTTCGGGGCGGCACCCGGCCGCAACTTCCGGTAAACTTTTAAATTTCTGAAAACAACAAGATGAACCTTTTTTACATTCCCGAAATCTCGGGCAATCCGATCCGGCTCGACGAAACCGAATCGGGACATGCCGTGCGGGTGCTTCGGCTGAAAGAGAACGACCCGGTGGTGGTTATCGATGGAAAAGGCGGCTGGTTCGAAGCAGTCATCGAACAGGCGCATCCCAAAAAGTGCCTGATCTGCATCGTTTCACGCAAAGAGACGGAAGCCCGCCCCTTCGGGCTGCACCTTGCAGTTGCCCCCACCAAAAACATTGACCGCTTCGAATGGATGCTCGAAAAGTGCACCGAAATCGGCGTGGACGAAATAACACCGCTGCTGTGCCGCTTCAGCGAGCGAAAAAACGTAAACCTGGCCCGTCTCGAAAAAATTGCCGTGGCGGCCATGAAACAATCGCTGAAAGCAACGCTTCCAAAAATTAACGATTTAACACCGTTTGAAAACCTGGTCAGCCAGCCCTTTGACGGACAGAGGCTGATCGCCCACTGTTATCCGGGTGAAAAACAACACCTGATGCACTTGCTGAACAAAGATGAAAAGGCGCTGATTCTGATTGGTCCCGAAGGAGACTTTTCGCCCGAAGAGGTGCAGGCCGCACGGCAAAACGGGTTCCGGGAGATTTCGCTGGGGCATTCGCGCCTGCGTACCGAAACGGCCGGCGTGGTGGCCTGTCACACCGTTTCGCTGAGCCGCGAAGGTTAGCCGGCGGCCCCGTAAACTGCTGCCGGACAATTATTGTATCTTTAAGCCGTTTTTTAACCACGGAAACCGCAAAACAGGAAACATGAAGAAATTATTTTGGTGGCTTGTGTGCGCGATGGTGTGGGGAGTTACTCCGGCCCAGAACACCTCGGTACAAATTGCCTTGCTGAAATACAGCGGCGGGGGCGACTGGTACGCCAACCCCACTTCGCTGCCCAACCTGGTCCGGTTCTGCAACCGCGAACTCAATGCCGCCATTTATCCCGAACCGGCTACCGTGGAAGCAGGCAGCCGCGACCTTTTTAATTTTCCGTTTGTGCACATGACCGGTCACGGCAACGTGGTATTTTCGGAGAGCGACGCCCGCAACCTGCGCCGCTACCTCGAAGCCGGCGGCTTCCTCCATATCGACGACAACTACGGACTGAATGAATTTATCCGTCGTGAGATGAAAAAGGTGTTCCCGGGAAAAGATTTTGTGGAACTACCTCCCTCCCATCCCCTGTTCCGGCAAAAATTTGACTTTCCCAACGGGCTGCCCAAAATTCATGAACACGACAACAAACCGCCGCAGGCATTCGGGATTTTCCTGGAAAACCGGTTGGTTTGCCTCTTTACCTACGAGTCGGACCTGGGCGACGGCTGGGAAGATCCCGACGTGCACAACGACCCGGAAGAGGTACGGCTCAAAGCCCTCCGGATGGGAGCCAACATCATCGCCTATGTTTTCAGCCAATAATCCGACAAAACTATTCCACCGGCCCGAAATCCATTATTCCATGATTTTGTTATTCTTTTGTTCAATCATTTAGATATGCATTCATGAAATCAGAAACAGAGATTTTTTTCCCGCCCGAATGGGCTGAACAGGATGCCGTGATGCTCACTTGGCCGCATGCCGGTAGCGACTGGGCGCCAATGCTTGCAGAAGTTGAAAAAACTTACCTGGAAATTGCCCGCGAAATCTGCAAACGGGAACTCCTGATCGTGGTTTGCCCCGATCCAAAAGCCCTGGAAGGCAATTTCAGCAGGGAGGAGCGGCAAAACATCCGTTTTTTTGCCATCCCGTCAAACGACACCTGGGCGCGCGACCACGGTCCGATTGGCGTGTTTGCCAACGGAAAACCACGGCTGCTCGACTTTCAGTTCAACGGCTGGGGAAATAAATTTAATGCCCGCCTCGACAACCAGATTTCCGGTGAGCTGTTCCGGCAAAAGGCATTTAAGCCGCAGGTGGAGTACGCCGACTGCCTCAACTTCATCCTCGAAGGCGGCAGCCTGGAAACCGACGGGAAAGGGACCCTGCTGACCACTTCGGAGTGTTTGCTGAATCCCAACCGCAACCCGGGATATTCCAAAGGACAGATTGAAAAAAAGCTGCGCGAAATGCTGGGCGTTAACCGCTTTTTATGGCTCGACCACGGCTTTCTGCAGGGCGACGACACCGACAGCCACATCGACACCCTGGCCCGTCTTTGCGATGAAAACACCATTGCTTACGTAAAATGCGACAATCCGGACGATCCGCATTTTAGGGAACTCAACAAAATGGAGGAGCAGTTGCGGCAGTTTGTCACGCCAGCGGGCGAACCCTACCGCCTGATTCCGCTCCCGATGCCAGATCCGGTTTTTTCGGAAGACGAAGAAAGGTTACCGGCCACTTACGCCAACTTCCTGGTCATTAACCAGGCTGTTTTGGTACCGGTTTATGCCCAGAAATCAGACCAAATCGCTCTCAAGGCGCTTCAAAACGCGTTCCCCGGCCGGGAAATCATTGGCATCAACTGCCTCTCTTTGATTAAACAAAACGGATCGTTGCATTGTATTACCATGCAATTCCCAAAAGGATTTATAAGATGAAAAACCCGATTTTAACGGTTGGATTAATCCAGCAATCCAACAGCGACAATATCCGGCAGAACCGGAACAAGCTGGCCGCCGGCATCGCCCGCTGCGCCGAGCAGGGAGCCCGGCTGGTTGTGCTGCAGGAGCTTCACGACTCCCTCTATTTCTGTCAGACGGAAAATGTGCAGAATTTTGACCTGGCAGAGCCGATTCCGGGGCCAGCCACCGATTTTTATGCCGAAATAGCCCGCAAAAACCAGGTGGTACTGGTTACCTCACTGTTCGAAAAACGGGCAGCTGGTCTTTACCACAACACCGCTGTGATTTTTGAAAAAGATGGCTCAATCGCCGGGAAATACCGGAAAATGCACATTCCCGACGATCCGGCCTACTATGAAAAGTTTTACTTCACCCCGGGCGACCTGGGTTTCAACCCGATTTCAACGTCGGTTGGGAAGCTGGGCCTGCTGGTTTGCTGGGACCAGTGGTACCCCGAAGCCGCCCGTTTGATGGCACTGGCCGGCGCCGAAATACTGATCTACCCCACCGCGATTGGCTGGGAGAGTAGTGACACGGCCGACGAAAAACAGCGCCAGCTCGATGCCTGGATCACGGTGCAGCGCGGACACGCCATTGCCAACGGCCTGCCGCTGATCGCGGTAAACCGCACCGGCCACGAACCCGATCCGTCGGGACAGACCAACGGCATCCAGTTTTGGGGAAACAGCTTTGTTTGCGGTCCGCAGGGCGAATTTCTCCACCAGGCGGCAGCCGGCGCAGAAGAAATCATTATTTCGGCTATCGACCTGGCGCGCGGCGAACAGGTACGCCGCTGGTGGCCTTTCCTCCGCGACCGTCGTATTGAAAACTACGGCGATTTACAGCGGAGATTCAGAGATTAAAAAATCAAACCATCTTTTCACAATTAAAACAATGCAACCATGAGAAAACTACTGATTTCACTACTGATCGTCGCGGCAGCGTTAACTGCCGAAGCTCAGGATTACCAAACCGGGATCGGCTTCCGCGGAGGACTTTCGAACGGGCTGACGGTTAAACACTTTATCAAAAGCGATGTGGCTCTCGAAGGATTACTCACCGCCCGCTGGCAAGGATTCAACATCACCGGGCTGTACGAATGGCATGCGCCGGCTTTTTCTGCGCCGGGACTTTACTGGTACTATGGCGCCGGAGCCCATCTCGGTTTCTGGGAAGGTTATTCGAAACATCCGTGGTTTAAAGACGACAAAAACTACTCGGTACTGGGAATCGACGGAATCATCGGCATCGAATACAACATCGGGGAGATTCCCTTCAACATCAGCCTCGACTGGAAACCTGCCCTGAATATCATCGGGCACACCAATTTCTGGGGTGATGAGCTGGCTTTTTCGGTCCGCTATGTTTTCGGGAACCGGTAAAAAATAAAAAGCGCTGACCATTTCGGATGGCAGCGCTTAAAAATTTAAAAAGCTCTTTTACGCGGCGGACGCCGTTTAAAAAATGCCGGCGTCCGTTGCGTAAATCAACCCAGATTATTCGGCATTCCAGTCGATGGCACGCTGGATAGCCGCCTGGCAAACCGGACAAAAACCTTTGGCGCCGTTGCTTTTCATGCGGCAGTCATCTGCCGGGCTGTAAATGCCGCGGCTCATGTAACCCCCCCCTTCAAACACCCCCACCGTATGCTGGTATTTACTGTTGCGCGGCGTGGGAACCGGCGTGGAGGCGCTGAGCATATTTTTCCACTTCGCATCAAAATTGACCAGGGTGGTCAGATTGGGCTCCCACGGTTCGATCCGGAGGTTGTAGAAATCTTCGTAGGCAACCTCCGAATTGTAATATTCATCGCCAAGTCCGGCAAAACCGTGTCCAAACTCGTGCACCAGCACCTGGGGCGTCTGCGGATGATCGGCTGAGCTTACCGACAGAAAGTTGTAGAAACCGCCACCGCCGTAACGGTCGGTATTTACCAGCACAAAAAGCTGGTCCCACGGCACGCCGGCGGCGACATCGTAAATCGGTTTCATATCGCTGGTGGTCAGGTAGCGGGGCAGATCGAAGGTGTAAAAGGTAGAGTTGAACCGGGTATTCCGGTAAATATGTTCTCCCGGGACATCGGTTCCGCTTTCATCGGAAGGCGCCCACACCGCCGTGACATTAAACTTCTGCTGGTTTTCGCGAAAAGGGCTTTCCGCAAACAGGTAGCCGCACATCCGCCGGACGTCGTTGTTGAACTTCTCTTTTTCGGCGGCGGTGTACCCTTCGGGAATAAACACCAAATCAACATGGTTACGGGCCGGACCATTATCAACCACCTTCAGTACATCGGCCTGCTGCGGGGTTTCGCGGACAATAAAATAATCGTTGGGATCCACTTCAGTTTCAAATACCGAAACAAATTTACCATCACGGTTCCGCGCTTCGATGCTGAGTTTTATATTCTGTTTCGGAAACGGGAAAAAAATCGCCTGGTAGAAAACGCGATCCCGTTTTTTGGCTTCGGCAGTGGTTTGCCACTCCTGAAACAGGTTGCAGAATCCGCGAGAAAAGATCAGCTCGCCATCGGCAGCATCAAAAACCCGGTAGCGGTATGTACCATACTCCAGCCGGTCGATCAGGTTGGTTTGCGAACCTCCCCAGAAAGGCTCCTCTTTGATTTGCTGCGGATAAACAAGGGTGGTTTCCGAATTTCCGGCCAGCAAAAAATCATAACGCATGGTTTTTCCGGTAAAATAGTGTCCGAATTTCTCCTGCGACGAAACAGGCAGCACAAACAGCACAAGCAGTATCAATGTAATTCCCCGCATGTTCAATGTATTTTATAATTTTGCCTAAAATTAAAATTATAACCCGAGAAACCGATGAGAGAACTTTACAAATATCTGCTGCACTATTTCAGAGAGATCGAACAGTTACAGGGATTGGCCAAACCATTGGCCGCCCTGCTGGTACTTATTTCCATATTTTTAATTGCCTGGCTGGCTTTTTTCCTGACCCGCCGCGTGGTACTTCCGATCTTTCTGCGGATGGCCAAAAGAACACGCTACAGCTGGGACGACATCCTGGCCCGCAACAAGGTTTTTAATGCACTGGCCTATCTGGTCCCCGGTTTCATTTTTTATTACTCCGGAAACTTTGCTTCGGCAACCCTGCAGCAACCGCTGGCTGAGGCCACTCCCGAATTACTCAAACTGATTGCGCAGGATTATTATCCGGCGTTGGCGCCATTCCTGTTCAAGCTGGCAAAAATCTACTTTACAACGGTGGTGGTTTATCTGATCAGCACGCTGCTGAATGCCGGCAATGAATTTTACCAGGCCACCCCGTATGCCAATCACCGTTCGATAAAAGGCTATATCCAGTTACTCAAAATCCTCACCTTTTTCCTGGCCGCCATCCTGATCATCTCGATCCTGCTCGACAAAGACCCCACCGTGCTGATTGCCGGTCTGGGAGCAATGGCAGCCGTTTTACTGCTGGTTTTTAAGGACACCATTCTGGGACTGGTGGCTTCCATTCAGCTGTCGGCCAACGATATGCTCAAAATTGGCGACTGGATTGAAATGCCCAGCCACCGGGCCGATGGAAACGTGATCGACATCACCCTGAACACCGTAAAAGTGCAGAACTGGGACAAAACCATCACCACCATTCCCACTTACGCCCTGGTTTCCGAATCGTTTAACAACTGGCGGGGAATGGAAGAATCGGAGGGGCGCCGGATCAAAAGGGCCATTTATATTGATGTGGGCTCCATCCGTTTTTGCACGGAAGAGATGTTAAAACGGTTTCAGAAATTTGACCTTATCAAGGATTATGTCATCTCGAAAGAGCAGGATATAAAACAGTTCAACCTCGAACGACACATTTCGGAAGAAGATGTAATCAGCGGCCGGCGACAGACCAATGTAGGGATTTTCCGCAAATACCTGGAGGTTTACCTGCGCTCCAATCCGCTCATCAACCAGGAGATGACCCTGCTGGTACGCCAGCTACAACCGGCTGAAAAAGGGCTTCCGATAGAAATTTACGCATTCAGCAAAGACAAAGCCTGGGCAAACTATGAAGCGCTGCAAGCTGATATTTTCGACCATGTGCTAGCAGTAATCCCGGAGTTCGATCTGCGGATCTTCCAGTCGCCCACCGGCAGCGATCTGAAGTCGGCATTCAGCAGCGTAAAGTAAGCTTTTTGAAAAAAACCGACAATCGTTATCTTTGCGACCCCGTTTCTGACTGGTGCAGCCCCTCCTGCCCCAGAATCAGATGGTTAGAAGAACTATGTTATTTAGCATTTGCGCTTAAAATTTATAATTATTTCTTAGATTTGCACATCAATTCGTAAGTAAAATTCAGAAATTCAGAAAGAATGAATGCAAAAGATTACCTGGAAACAGTGCCTGAAATAGATGCGCTGGATGAAAAGATACTCAAGCTGATTACCAAAAATGCCCGTATCCCGTTTCTGGAGGTAGCCCGGGAGTGTGGCGTTTCCGGAGCTGCTATTCACCAGCGCGTGCAACGGCTGCTCAATATCGGAGTTGTTTCCGGGAGCGAGTTTATTGTAAATCCGCAAAAATTGGGATACAATACCTGCGCTTATATGGGAATTTATCTCGATAAAGCCAAATACCACACCCAGGTGGTGGAACAGCTCAAAAAAATTCCGGAAATTGTTGAATGCCACTATACTACCGGGCAGTATGCCATTTTTGTAAAGGTGCAGACCAAAACCAACAAACACCTGAAAAAACTCATCGACAGCGAACTTCAGGAGATTGAAGGTATCGCCCGTACCGAAACGTTCATTTCGCTGGAAATGGAATTCAAACGGCAGGTTCCGATCAAATAATCCACAATGATATTGTTACAAAGGCCGGTTATTTTACCGGCTTTTATTTTTTCAACAGCACAAACAAGCACATTTACAACTGAATACCTTTCCATTCTTTTAAAAATATTTTGCAGCCCAAAGGGGAGATGCGTTGTTAAAATGTACACATTTCAATACCTTTGATGGAAAATTGACAACCGCTATGACTTTACGAAATCATTTGGACGAAGTAGATTTAAAAATCCTGGATATCATCAGCCGCAATGCACGGATTCCGTTCAAGGATGTGGCAAGCGAAGTGGGCGTTTCCCGTGCGGCAGTCCACCAGCGGGTTAACCGGATGATCGAACTGGAAGTGATCACCGGATCGGGCTACCACATCAATCCGCGTAAAGTGGAGTATCGCACCTGCACCTACATTGGAATTTTTCTGGAAAAGGGCGGAATTTACGCTGATGTTGTAACGCACTTGGAAACGATTCCTGAAATTGTGGAATGTCATTACACGACCGGTCAATATGCCATATTCGTCAAGGTGTACGCCAAAGACAACGAACACCTGAAGAGCATCCTGAGTGAAAAGATCCAGAAAATCAACGGAGTTTCCAGCACAGAAACATTTATCTCCCTGGAAGAGACTTTTAAACGTACTTTACCGATTCATCCCTGAGGCGCCGGCCGCTGGCGAACGGCCTCATACATCAGCAGCGATGCTGCAACCGACACATTCAGCGATTCTATTTTCCCCCTGACCGGAATAGCAGCCCACTCGTCGGCCGCCTGAAGCAGTGCCGGCGAAATCCCCTGGTCTTCGGCTCCCATCAGGATGGCCAGTGGCCCGGTCATATCAACCGAGGTGTAGTTTTTTTCCGCTTTTTCAGTTGCGGCAACAATCCTGACCCCCGAATTGCGCAGGTAAGTCAACGCCCCTCCCAGGCTGTGTGTCCGGCAAACCGGCACGATATTCAGGGCGCCTGCCGAAGTTTTAACGGCATCGGCATTAATGCGGGCAGCTCCTTTTTCGGGTATTACCACGCCATGCACCCCGGCACATTCGGCCGACCTCACAATTGCGCCAAAGTTGCGCACATCGGTCACGCCGTCCAGCAAGATCAGCAGCGGAGTCTCCCCTCTTTCAAAAACCGATGCCAACAGATCTTCCATGTGATAAAAATCGATGGAAGCCAGCAGGGCAACCACCCCCTGGTGGTTTTTCCGGGTGATGCGGTTGATCTTTTCAACCGGCACAAACTGAAACGGAATACGATGTTCCTTCACCAACTGGTAAAGTTCCTGGAAAAGCTCGTTGGAGAGCCCTTTCTTGACCATCACTTTATCGATAGTCCTTCCCGACCGGATGGCTTCGATCACCGCACGGGTGCCAAACACAAAATCTTCGCTCATGATACTTTGTTATTTCGGTTTCCGAAAAATATAGATTTACCAGTTTTTTTTCGACTGCCACTCCTCCAGCTCCCGGTGTCCGGCTTCCCACTCCCCGAAAGTTTTTTCCAGCTCCTGTTTCAGCTGGTCGTAACGGTTGTAGAGGTCCGCCTCTGTGATCTGTTCGGGCTGTGACAACAACTGCCCCACCTGTGCCATTTCATCCTCCAGCCGGGCAATCTCCTGCTCGGTAGCTTCAATCGACTTCTCCAGACGGGAAATGGCCCGGTTAATATTTTTTTTCTCTTCGAAAGAGAACTCTTCTGTGGCGACAGGAGTGGTTTTCCTCGCTTCCGGTTCAACCGTTTTTTGCCTGGCAACCTCCAGCTCCTTCAAAGATTCCAACTTTTTTCTTTGCAGAAATTCATAAATCCCGCCCAAATGCTGCCTGATTTTTTTATGACGGAATTCATACACACAGGTCACCAGTCCGTCCAGGAATTCGCGGTCGTGCGAAACCACCAGAATCGTACCGTCGAAATCGGCCAGCGCTCTTTTCAAAATCTCTTTCGAGCGCATATCCAGGTGGTTGGTCGGTTCGTCGAGCACCAGAAAATTGACCGGCTCGAGCAGCAGCCGTACCATGGCCAGCCGCGACCGTTCGCCGCCCGACAAGACTGCAACCTTTTTGTCCACGTCATCGCCCGAAAAGAGAAAAGCCCCAAGCAAATCGCGGATTTTGGTGCGGATATCGCCCACGGCAATCCGATCGATGGTTTCCAGCACGGTCAGGTTCTCATCCAGCAGCTGTGCCTGGTTTTGGGCAAAATACCCGATTTTGACATTGTGCCCCAGCTTCATCTCGCCAGAATGCTCCAGCTCCTGCATAATAATCCGGGCGAGTGTGGTTTTTCCTTCGCCGTTACGTCCGACAAATGCTACCCGCTCCCCTTTGGTGATGGTCAGGTCCACCTCATCGAGCACCAGCAGATTTCCATACTGTTTGGTCACCGAACGTCCTTCAACCACCACATTTCCGGAGCGGGGCGCCGGCGGAAACTTTATATTCAGCCGCGAATTATCTTCCTCGTCCACCTCCAGCCGGTCGAGGCGGTCGAGCGCTTTGATGCGCGACTGCACCTGCACGGCTTTCGTTGCCTTGTATCGGAAACGCTCAATAAACTTCTCGGTATCTTCGATCATTTTCTGCTGGTTACGAAAAGCGGCAAGCTGCTGCTCGTACTGTTCGGCTTTCCAGCGGACAAAATCCGAATAGTTCATTTTCTGGTCATAAATCCTTCCGAGTGAAATTTCAATCGTACGGGTGGTGATATTATCCAGAAAAGCTTTATCGTGCGATACCAGCACCACCGCCCCGCGGTAGGATTTTAAAAAATCCTCGAGCCACTGGATCGATTCGATGTCCAGGTGGTTGGTCGGTTCGTCGAGCAAAAAAACATCAGGTTTACGAAGCAGAATTTTGGCCAGTTCGATTCGCATTCGCCAGCCTCCGCTGAATTCGGCGGTGAGTCTTTCAAAATCGCTGCGTTCAAATCCGAGTCCCAGGAGGGTCTGCTCCATTTCGGCTTCGTAATTATCGCCGCCGAGGATCTGGTAACGCTCATTTTTATCATTCAGCAAATCCAGCAACTGAAGGTACTCTGGCGCGTGATAATCCTCCCGTTCGGCAATTTCATGATTTAAATCTGCGATTTCACGCTGCAGTTCAAGCAAATGATCAAACGCCAGTTCGGTCTCTTCGCGGACAGTCCTGGAATCGGACACCGCCATATGCTGCGGAAGATAACCAATTGTTAAATCCTTGGGAGCAGAAACTTTGCCGGTGGTAGGCTGCTCCTGTCCCGACATTATTTTCAGCAACGTTGTTTTTCCAGCCCCGTTTTTCCCGGTCAAACCAATCCGGTCACGCGGATTGACCAGAAAACTGATCTCTCTGAACAGTTCAAACCCTCCAAAATTCAATGATAATTTATCAACGGAAATCATGCAGTTTCTTTTGTGGCCGCAAAGATAATGAATCGCCCCACAAAATTAAACATACTATCTGAAAGCCAATTTAAAGGCAGATGGGGATAAAAAAAAAGCCCGGTAAACCAGGCAGTCCTAAAAAAAAGAAGAAAGGGGAAAGCAGTATGGACGCTTTTTTGAAGATGATTGATGATTTACAAACCCCTAAACACAAAACCAATCATATAAATACAGAAGTTGCTTTCCCCTATTGTATATTTTCTTGAAATTTTGCAATCCATATATATAATTCAGTATTTAACGAATATTATGCCACAAAAATAAAACTTTGACAACCAGCCTACTACTCTTTTACTCTTCCGATCTACGTTCCCAGACTGGGAAAGAATGGGTCAATTTGGCATCTCACCCTCCGCAATCCGCAAACAAATTTAATATCAAAAAACTAT
>Ga0116193_1002344_pt1 | contig 14482 bp, 6 predicted proteins | sample AD_UKC115_MetaG_FD_89892 | JGI IMG/M metagenome (GOLD analysis project Ga0116193, IMG submission 89892) | Active sludge microbial communities of municipal wastewater-treating anaerobic digesters from Hong Kong - AD_UKC115_MetaG | ecosystem: Engineered > Bioreactor > Anaerobic > Digestate | place... | reverse complement strand
CCTGTGGACTGCACAACAACGCCGTTCCAAGGCCCAATCGCTGCTTCATGCCCTGAGAGAAGCCTTTGGTTTTTCGTCGGGCGGCGCCAGTCAGTTCAAGAAGAGAAAGCATATGCTGAACAGCCTGGCGGGCTTCGCGCATCGACATGCCGCCCAGCGCGGCAGCATGGCATAGCTCATCCTGAGCGGTATAACTGTTAAGAAAGGCCGGTGTCTCCGGCATGTAAGCCAGTGCCCGCCGCGCACCGATTGAACGCGGCACGTGGCCACGAATCCGCAAACGGCCTTTGTCCGGGTAAATAAGACCGGCAATCAGTCCAAGCAACGTTGTTTTGCCGGCTCCGTTTGGACCGATAAGCCCGACTATCTTTCCTTGCGGGATGGAAAAGGACACATCGTCCAAGGCGCGGACCGCCGTCGCCTTCCTGCGCCAGGTGCCTTTGTAGGTCATTGTTACATTCCGGCACTCAATAGCCGGACAATCAGAACCAGAATTATGTATGGGCATAGTCCCTCCAGTCATGTGTCAGTTCCGCAGTTCGCTCAGTCTGTCTGAGCTCACTCAGTTGGTCTGACCGAGCTGAGCCGTCACCTGAACCTGTTGCCCATCTTCAACTCGCGCCTGACCTTCCCACAATGGAGGACTTGTATCTGGAGGCTCACCCAGGCAGCGCACACTGTAACCGCCGATAGGGAGGTTGCTAATTGAAAACTCTCCACTTGGACTTGTGTAGGCTTGTGCTTCATAGGGGAACGTGCCGTCGCCCAAACGTATAACCCAGATGCTTGCGTTGGCAACAGGCTGCTCACCGTTGTACGCTGTACCCGTGATCGCCCCGCCAGGTGTCAGCACAAAATCCACCTGGCCATCGACCGAGTTCATCACCACACTGGGCGCATACCCTGCTCGCCACGCCACCAGATTCGCAGGAGCGCCCGGCGCAATTCCATACAATTCATAATGGCCCCGCGCGTCCGTCACAGGATCACTTTTTGACCATATCATGCCGTCGGTGAGCATGCCGGCATTCAGTGTTCCCTCAAATGCTGTGACGCGCGCACCCTGAATCGGACTGCCATTTCTGCCATCGATTATGGCCCCGGTCACGCCCTCGCCGGGCATCAACACAATCTGAACCCCGTCAACCGTTCCAGAGGACATGTCGATCGGGTCAGACGTGTAGAGCGTGTACCCGTCGGCTCGCACCTTGAGTGAGATCGTTTCAGCTACAATTGGGCTCGCGGAGAACTGTCCGGTGGCCGATGAAAATTCTCGCCAGATCTCGCCGTACTGAACCTCAAATCGTGTCACCGGCTCACCCGTGCTGCCGTCAGTCACAATGCCCCTTATGCAGCCGCCCTTTTTGCGGGCAAAATCAACCCCCTCGGAATTCACGGGCACGTCTTTGCGCACTTCGTGGTCGTACTCTCCGGTTGCAAACATCTCCATGCTCCACGTGTCGGCACAGCCCAAGCCTTCGAGGCGGTAAAAGCCATTGTCGTCGGCCTTGGTCCAGCCGTGGGCATTGGCGGAATGGGCTCCGATCATCGTGCCGGCCAACGGGGCGCCCGTTTCCGCATCCGTAATGCGCCCACTGATAAATCCCTCTGTGCCGGGTCCAACGACCAACTCAAGGTCATGAAGGTCAGCATCCGATGGCATGGTAAACGACGGTCCCGTGACAGTTGTGGCGTCACCGCCGACACGTCCAACCACCTTCATTGCGGTCCGGTACGCGCCGCCCGCCACATTGGCAATCCAGAATGCTCCATTTTCGCCGGCGGTCGCATTCAGGCTGGAAATGGCCACAAAATCACCATCGGCTCCGCTCAGCGGAATGACTTCCACCCCCGGCGCGCCCTGTCCGCTAGTAGTGACTACCCGGCCATAAATAGCATGACCTGGGCGAAGATAGATATCGACACCGTCCACGCTGTTGGCGCCTTCGAGTGTAACCGGCTCGCTGTCCACTGGGGCCAGCCCCGTATAGGTCGCCCGCACCGAATACGTCCAGTTGCGGCGCAGGCCGGTAAAGGTATACGCGCCATCGGACCCGGAAACCGTCTTACCCGACGGCGCGTTTGACATCATGCGCTTGTCAATTAAAGACAGTTCGGCGCCCGCCAGGCCTTTTCCATCAGCATCATAGACGTGTCCGGTAATCGACGCCCCGGCCACCAGCGCCAGATCGACACCGGCACAGGTCGCTCCTTCTTTAACGTCGGCCCTCGGACATTCTTCCATCCGCATGGGCTGTTCATATCCGGGCGTTTCCATGGGCAAGAGCCGATATGTCGCCGGGGCAGGCACATTGATAGAATAGGTTCCATCGGTTCCCGTGCGCTGCTGCTGACAGGCCGCCACGACAATCATCATCTCACGGCCGCCCTCAGCCTTTTCATTAACCGGGAGTAGAAGGACACCCTCAATGCCCTCGCCGGTATCCAAATCATAGACGCGCCCCGTAATCGTTGCGCCGGCCCCGAGTTTTATCACGATCTTGTCGGCGCCCGGCTTCACGCCCCTAACACTGCCAAAACCCTTGCCGGACATGGAGCCCGTCAGGGCATAGGTGTCCTCAGGCAGGTTTGAGAGCACAAAATGGCCCTGATCATCGGAAGTCACCGCGCCACTCAACTCTACTTTCTCAGCACTGGCCCGCCTGGCTTTGACATCCGCATTGGCAACAGGCACGCCCTGCGCATCCTCTACGACGCCCGAAATCGTTCCTGTCACCCCAGAGTCCGATGCCAAGGCGGACGCTTCATTGTTGCCGCCGACACTCGCCGCGGAATGGCCTGTTTGCCTTGAAGCATTGGAAGCCGATGCTACTCCGTTGGTCGATTCCGAACCCGAGCCTTGTTCCGAAGAGGGCGTCGCACCGCTAACAGCCTTCGTTTCGCCACTCCCTGGCGACGCCGGGTTTATATAATCTCTGACCAGAAAATAATCGCCCGCCAAAATGGCCAAAATGGCCACGATAATCAAAATTTTTTTCGTGCTCATCAGTGCTCCTCCAATGGTAGCCAGTGTGGACACAGGGGAGGTGGCTTGGACTACAGGCATCGCAGCTTTTCCGAGCAGGGCCATCTTGCCCAGCGCCGCGACCAAAGCCGGCGGCGCAGCCTGAGCCGACTCCACCGTCAGCAACGACACCAGGCCCGACACCCCGATGACAATCCCGCGGCGTTTGAGCCGGCGGCGGACTTCATCGATGCCCTTGGCGACCCGGCTTGTGACGGTCGTCCGCGGCAGCCCCAGCATGTCGGCCAGTTCCTGGTGCGTCTTGCCCTCCAGGAAATGCGCCACCAGCGGGACCCGCAACTTCTCGGGCAAGGCGGCAATCGCCTCATCCAGGTGCGGCTGAACGTCGTCTGGATCCGCCTCGGCCTGCATGGGCGCGTGCGCCGCATACTGCCGCTCACGCTTGCGCCGACGTGCCTCCGCCCGCACCCGGTTCAAGGCCCGACGCGTCGCCACCGTGTGCAGCCAGCCGCCCAGTGATGACTCGACCCGCGCAGCGCTCGCCAGTTGCGCCACCTCGGTGAAGCACTCCTGGGCCACATCGTCCGCGCCCGCCTCCGAACCCAACACCCGTCGGCACGTCGCGTATACCATCGACGCATGACGCCGCACCAGTTCCGCGAACGCCTCCGCGTCCCGGTGCGCCACCCACCGCTCCAAAAGCGTTATGTCCGGCGTGCCAGCCAATCCACTCTCCCGATTTCTGCGTATATGTCACCGCACATGGGCCATTGGACGAAAAAAGCGAGTCCGCCATTATGCTGGGATAGTTTTGTGAATTACAGTCCCGAGGGTGTCATCCGGCGAGCACCGGCTGCCCGATTGGGGTTGACCCACAACGCCGGATGGCCGTCATCAGGTCTTCCAGGGGACCGTCTTTGGTGACATAATCAACTGCGCCCGCCGCCAGCATAGCTTCTCCATATTCGATCTGGTCATACATACTGAGACCAATGATGCGGATTTCAGGCCGTTCGTGCGCGATTTCGCGAGTGGCCTCAATGCCGTTCATCCCTGGCATGCTCATGTCCATCACAATCACATCGGGCTGATATTGATGAGCCATCTCAATGGCCTGATGGCCGTTGGCGGCTTCTCCGACGACTTCCATATCCGATTGCCGTGCGATCATCTCCTTAATGCCCTGGCGCACGAGCAGGTGATCGTCAACAAGAAGCACACGCGTTCTCTTGCCATTAACCTCCTCGCGGGGCTTGGAGCCGGCCTGCCAAGGTTCCCGTGCATGCAGTCTTGATGGCGGTTCAGCGATGCGCGCGACCAGTGTGACTTCAGCCCCCGCTCCAGGCGCCGTGGCAATCTCCAATAAGCCGCCGATGTAATCCATCCGTTCGCGGATGGCCATCAATCCCAGTCCGGATGACTGCGCCCGAACATCCGCCGACAATTTTCTCGCATCAAACCCTCTCCCATTGTCCTTGACCACAATCTGGACTTCATTGCCGCGTGTCTTGCTCAGGCTGACCCTGGCTGACGTGGCGTCCGAATGTTTGACTGTGTTAAGCAACAGCTCACGCGCGGCCTCAAACATGAGAAATGCCACACCCTCTTCGTCTTTGTTGACCTCAGCCTGAATGTCGGCCTGCACGTCCAGACCATATTTGGTTTTCATGTCCTGCGCCAGCCAGGCCAACGCCGGGCCCAAGCCGGCTTCATTTAATACGGCGGGATACAGCTCGGTTGTCAGCGATCTCGATGTGTCCAGGGCCGAATTTAAGTATTCATCCACCAAGGCAATCGTCTGCTGGTTCTTCGGTTCAGGTGACCGCACCTTGAGGGCGCCCATCTGATACTTGGCCGCAATCAGCGTCTGCTGCAAATCATCGTGAAGCAGGCGCCCGATGCGCTCGCGCTCGCGCTGCTCGGTGTGGGCAAGCTGAAACGCAAGCGTCCGCAGTTGATTGGCCCGATGCTCTGCCAGGGCCGTGCGTTCGGACACCCGTTGCTCCAATTCCTGGTTCAGGGCCTGCAGCGCCTGATCCGCCTGCCGGCGCTCCAATTCGCCCGCGGCCCGAACACCTACAAGGTTAAGCAGATGTTCCGCCAGACGTACGTTTGGGATGGTCTTCGTGGACATGATGACGATCAGTCCAATGGGTTGGCCATCATATCCCCACAACGTGCTGCCACAATAACTCTCTGCATGAATCTCCCGAAGCATTTGGTCTTGCGGAAAAAGCGTGCTCACGTTGTTTGGGACATAAAAGAAGTTCTTCCGCACCACTTCGACACAAGGCGTATTCTTCAATGAGTACGTGACGGGGCTTCGAAACTCGCCCCGGTAATACGTGGCGACTGTCTGAGCAGCCGTCTCGCCAGGAAGCAATCGGTCAACACAGACAAACTCAACATCCAGCGTCTCCGCCAAATACCGGGCCAACGAAATAAAGAAGTCGTCCCCCGGGTGAAGATACCCGCACTCGGAAAGAAAGACACGAGCTTCTTCAATACGCTTTCGCGCGGTGATGTCGCGGACAATGGCCCACATGTTCAGCGGTCGGCTTTCCCCGTTTGTCAGCAAGAACGTTCTAATCTCGACAGGAAAAACGGTGCCGTCCTTGCGTCGGTACTCCTTCTCATACACATCCGAGAAGCCGCGCACCATGATTTGTTCATTGAAAATCTGATCCTCGATCGCGTGCCATTTTTCGGGCGTAAGGTCCTTGTACGTGAGGCGTTTAAGTTCCTCGCCCGTATAGCCGACAAGGCTTTCAAAGGCGCTGTTGGTCTCAACGAAGCGCCCGTTCAAATCCACGCGACCGTAGGCTTCCGTCATGGACTCATGAAGCCGGCGGTACTTCTCCTCACTTGCCCGCAGGGCCATCTCGGCCAGCTTTCGCTCCGTTGTGACCTCTGTGTACATGATGATGCCGCCGATCTGGCCATCGTCGGTGTGCCAGGGGCGGCATTCCCAGCTATTGTAGGTAATGGTGCCATCGGAGCGCACAAAGCAGTCGTCTTCGCTACGTTCGATGGCCCCTGCGAGACAGCGCTGATGGACCTCCTTCCAAACCTGAGGCATTTCCGGAAAGACATCGTAGTGACGCCTGCCGATGATGTCTTCCTCTTTGACCTCGTAGTCGTGCAGAAAACGGTCGCTGACGGCGATGTAGCGCAAGTCCCGATCCAGCACGGCGATCGCGTTCGGATCGTGCTTCAGGACATAGCGCAAAAACGCCAGATTTTCCAAATTGAGCCTGTCTGGCATGGTGTTTCCTCTGCTCACAAAATCAGCGGATCTCTTAACGAACTAAACACACCGCTTAGTCATTAGCTTCCGAAAAGCAGAGAAATCTTGGGCAGAGGCACCGACTTACACGGACCTGCACGGACAAACACGGCCGCCAAGGAAAAGCGGCTGCTCAAACAATTTGAGCAGCCGTTTTTCCTTGGTGTGAAGTGAAACCGGCACGACCCTGCCCGCTCGTGGCGGGGCTAATGTGATAGCCCAAGAAAGGAGTTACCGTTCCGGTTCCTCCTCAGCGGTTTCCACTTTCTGAAAATCGATGTTCATATTCTGAAAGTCGATGTGGATGTCGAAATGTTCTAGTACATCCTTGCCAAGCGTGCCGTAGCCGTATTTGTCCGAACCTTCTGTTAACGTGTAGGGTCCAGCGTCAAGACCCGGCAGATTCAGTGTAACGTCTTGGACTGCCCTCGGAAAGAATTGGATGGAGCCGAAGATGCCAAGGCCCGTGCCATAGCGATAATTTCCGCCCCTGTAGCGAGTGATCTCTAATCCCTTCTTTTCCAGAAAGTCGATGCCTCCGGTGCTCAAATCGCAGGAATAGTCACTGCCCGCGCTCAGGACAAATTTAGCGCCGGTCACGCCATTGACTCCGACCGGCACCAACATGTTGCACCGGGAAAGGTAAAAATTGCCCTCATACGTGTCGGGCTCTTCGCGCGGAACAGGCAGCTCAAGAACAAGCTTGTGATTCTTGTTGTCGAAGGTGACATCGAACTGCTTGAGCAACGGCAACCCGAGGATGGCATCGATTTTGAGCATCGGGAAGAGATATAGAATTGTGACGGTGAGATCCTCGGAATCAATCACAAAGAAAGGCAAATTTTTGACTGTACAGTCGCCCAGTGTTAGGGAATCGACCACGGTTTCGGCTGATGCGCATCCGTTGCCAGCCTTGGAGAGTTTGGATGTATTGAGGCCCAATTGTTCAACGAGGTCCGATGAAAGGACACAGCCATTTGTGTCTGTATAGACCAGGAAAGTAATCTCGTGACCGTTGATGGAACCTTTGACTGTTGAATTACTTTCAAGGTCCGTTATATCCAGTTCAATCCGTGAAAGCTGGCTCTCCACCTCGATGGGTTTCAGTTGGCGCACAAAATCCGCGTGCGATTGGTAATCAGTTTCGCTGCTTAGGATTGCTTTTTTGGTAAAGTATTCTGCCGCTTTTTGAAAATCGCCCAACTCGCGGTAGATGCCGCTCATATGGTCATACAGTTCTATTTGGTATCTCATGTATTCATCAGGAACTGATGGAAGCAGTGGCTCGCACGCCTGAAATTCCGCGAGCGCATGCCGGGGCTGGTTTTGATAGTGAGAGAGAACCCCGCGATAAAAATGAAACCCGGCCTGTTCAAGGGGCGAATTGGCCGAGGCTTTTTCCAGCAAGACGGCCGCGCGTTTGAAGTCGAAACGATCCATGGCCTCACACACCATTTCGAGTGTCACTTCATCACATGGAGCCTGCTCTTCGGATACTTGTTCTGTGGCGACTTCACTATTAATTGAGGCCGTCGCTTCCGAACCGATAGGGTCATCCGCGATGGCAGTGCCCTCTGTGGCAGAAGATTCGATGATAACTTGGTCTGTGTTAATTTCTGGACTTTGAGTCGTGGCTTGGGACACAACGTAACTGCCCGCCACAAACGCCAGCACGGTCATCACAATTACAGTCTTTGCGCTCATTAACTTTCCTCCAATGTTAGCCAGTGTGAACATGTGGGAGGCAATCTGAACAGCGGGGGCAGCAGATTGGCCGAGCAGGGCCATCTTGCCTAACGTGGCGGTCAGCGCAGGCGGCACGGCCTGAGCCGATTCCCCGATTAGCGCCAGCGTTAAGGCAGACGTTCCGATGACAACCCCGCGGCGTTTGAGGTGGCCGCGGACTTCATACACGCCCTTGGCCACGCGGCTCGTGACGGTCGTGCGAGGCAGCCCCAGCATGTCGGCCACTTCCTGGTGCGTCTTGCCCTCCAGGAAATGTACAACGAGTGGGACACGCAATTTCGCCGGCAACGCGGCAATCGCCTCATCGAGGTACGGTTGCACGTCGTCGAGTTCGGTCTGGGTGTGTAGCTGCGACTGGGCCGTGTACTCCTGCTCGCGTTTGCGGCGGCGCGCCTCTGACCGAAGTCGCTTCAGCGCTGCCCGCGTCGCCATCGTGTGCAGCCAGCCTCCCAGCGACACCTCAACGCGTGATGCGCTCGCCAACTGAACCACCTCGGCAAAACATTCTTGAGCCACATCCTCGGCGCCCGCCTCTGAACCTAGCACCCGCCGACACGTCGCATAGACCATCGAAACATGACGCCGCACCAGCTCCGCAAATGCCTCCGCATCGCGGTGCGCCACCCATTGTTCCAACAGCACCAAATCCGACATGTCCAACAGATCACCCTCCCATTTTTGTATATATGTTCCCACCAACCCTCAGTTGGACGAAAAGGTGAGCGATAAGAACCACGGACGCACCCAGAAAAAAATACATTCTGATCAGTTTGTGAAGGTAAGCTGCATTTTTTGGAAGTCAATGTGCATGTCAAAATTCTTAAGTAGGGTTTTGCCGATTAGGCCGTCGCATAGTACATCGGAGCCGTCCGCAAATAACGCAATGGGGGCAATGTCGTATCCCGGCAAGGACAGTGTAGCGCCGCGTACGTACTTCGCGCGAAACAACCATTTCCCTTTCCCATTGTTGCCTGCGCCGATCGTGAACGGCCGTATGCGGATACACGTATCAGCCCCCTCTTCTTCAAGAGATTCAACAAGTTTTGAATCCAGATATCCTTTCCCCAGCGCACAGGTGTCGGCGTGCATCAGGACTTCTTGATGATTGACGAGCATCGAGAAGAAGAAGCTATCAGCGACCAAAAAGACATTGCCGTCATAGACTGATGGTTCACACTGCACATCGGGCGTTTTCAATGTGAGAGTTTTATTTTTTAGTGATATTGTGACATCGAATTCTTTCAGTAAAGGAATGCCTATAATGGCATCGATTTTGAACAGCGGGAACGGGCCAAGCGTGGGGTTCATCTCCTTTTTGTCAATCACAAAAAACGGCATATTCTTGATGACAGCGTTACCGAGAACCAAAGGATCCACAATCGCTTCAAAACCTTCACAACCGCCCACGGCTCCATAAAGAGACACACTCCGGTCCATTGGCTTAACCCCCAGTTTGTCTGCCACGTCAGACGAGAGAGCACAGAACGCCGCGCCCGTATCGAGGAAGAAATTCACTTCCAGACCGTTGATAAAGCCTTTGACGATGGGGAAGCCAAAATAGCTGCCAATTGGCAATTCAGTGGCTCCCGTAGGATTTTCTATTTCTATTTTCCTATGGCATTTGGCATTTTCGATTTCCGTGCGAAAGAAAGAGCACTCTTTTCCGGCCATACGTTTTTCAAAACAAGCGATCATGTTATCGATATCGCCCAGATCACGATAGACGTACCCCATACGTTCATAGAGAAAATTTCGGTTATCAGCGTTTTCGGGTGCTGGGTGCAACAACGATTCACAGGCAAGTAGTTCCTGCAGCGCGTGCTGAGGGCGGTTCTGATAGGAATAGATCGTGCCACGATAAAGATGAAGCTTCGCCTGATCATCAGGCGTATCAACGGTAACAATATCTACTAGCCGGGATACGGTGCTTAAGTTGCCCTGTCCGAATTCGCGCTGAACTCTCTCCAGTGTAAGCTCGCCCGATATGGCCTGATCCTTTGATAAGGACGCATAGTTGTTGGGCCTTATTTTGAACCGGCTAGTTGTGGCACACCCAGCGCAGCCTACGATCAGAATGGCAATCAAGAGCAATCGCAAATGCCGTCTCAATCTGTCTTCTCCCTCATGTATTCCTGCAACAAAAATCTGTTAGAGCACAATCCAAACATTATCTACAAGATATAGGCAGACAGCCAAGCTGACACTTGCTTTATATATGATCATAATACTATATATATCATTATAAAGTCCTGAACATTTCTCGGAGGGACCGTTCTTATGCGTTTTCGGGCGAGGCTGTTGACTGTTGTATTTTTGTTGCTCATGACCGGCCTGTTTCTTGCTCGCGCACATCGGCAAGTGAGGGGCGATGGAATTAGCCCTCCAACTCCGTCCAGCGTGGGTGGGGCAGCCTCCATCGACTCAGCGGCGCAGCTAGCGGATACGGAGCTGGCGCCGTCATCGGCTGAACATAGTTCTACATCTGATGATGCAACAAAGAGCGCCGGCGCGGGCCACGAGCCTGCTGATGAGACTTCGTCTGATTCTCCTGAACAAGCCTATTGGGATACGGGCCTAATAGAGGATCCGGATCAGTATGCGTCCATTTCCGGAAGGGTGGAAGATGAATATGGAAATTCGGTTTCCGGGGCCGACATCACGGTAGCCGCCGTCGGGGAAGGCTCTTATCCGGCGGACGTATTCAGCGACAGGAAGCACCACTTCCGATCAACAAGCGCGGCCGACGGACAGTATGAAGTCACAGGCATAGCGTACGCTGGCAAGGCCGTGGTTCGGGCCGTAATAGACGGCCACGCAGGGGGAACGACCGTCCAGGTTGAGCCAAGTGACGTACTGACCGATGTGGACATCGTGGTGTACTCCGGCCCCGTGTTAAGGGGTCGTGTGCTATCGCCTGCAGGCGCGCCAATGCCCGGTGCTGTGGTTAACGCGTTGGCCTTTGTATCCAGCAACGGCTGCTTCATTGAGAATCTTGAAGTGGGAAATCTGGCGTACTCAGATGAAGACGGCCTGTTTGAACTGGGATTCAAAGAGGATGGGCTGGTTTCGCTTCAGATCACGACGGCGGAGTATCCCAAGGCGGTGTTTTCGGATGTTCCGGTGGGGAGTCCGGATGTTATTGAGCTTCAGATTTCTGAGCCTGCTTCGCTCAAGGGGCACATTCAGTGGGAGGACGGCCGCCCCGCGGCAGGCGTCCTGCTGATAGTATTGCGTGATTGGAGGCAGACGAATGGCGCGGACGCGCCGGCGCAAGCTTCCATTCCGGGCATGAGTCAACTCATCAGGACAGAGATCGACGATAGCGGCGATTATCTTTTCTCAGCCATCGATCCGGGGCCGCAGTTTTTGGTGCGCATTTTCCAAGGCGATGACGAACTCGTGATCGATGAATCAATCGGTTCACTATTGCCCGGTGAGACAAAAGTCTGGAATCGAACCCTTGGCGCCAGCGCTACCATCAAGGGGCGCATCTGCGGCGTGAACACCCGCAAGCCGCTCCCCAGCGCTACCTGCAATTGGTGGGAAAAGGGCAAGGAGTCAAATGGTGCAGGAATTGTGGTGATGGCTCTTGATGGTTCGTTTACTCAAGAGGTACCTCCAGGCGCGTACGTTTTCACACCAACATATAGTGCTGCCCTTAAGCCAAATCCATGGACCAAGGAAATTACGTGTGCCTCTGGCGAGACCTATACGCTGGAACTTCTCCTACCTGAATCGGCGACGCTGCCGATCCGGGTAGTTGATGACCAAGGGCAGTCTGTTGAGGGGGCCTCGGTGGGTCTGGCAACGCACACGGCAGAACTCTCTATCCAGATCATGGATAGGATCGGCAAGACCGACGCCCAGGGCCGTTACGTATGCACGAAAATTACACCCGATACAAAAGCGTGGCTTGAGATATCCAAGGACGGCTACTCTCGCACGGATACCCAAACATACACGGCCGCACCGGGCGAGGTGTTGCCCGAGGAAACGATCGTGCTGCACGGCAATTGCGGCATCGAGGGGATCGCTCTCGGGGCTGACGGCCTCCCGCTGGCCGGGGTGGGACTTGGTATCAGTTTTGAAGGTGTCGGTTCCAATCGCCAACGCGGACTATACACCGACACGGATCAGAACGGCCATTTCCTGCTCGCAGAAGGAATACCCGGATCAAACATCACGCTGAGATTGAACACGGCAGTATCTACTGATGCGGAGACACTGACGGCCAAGGTGGGACCGATAGAATGCATCGCAGGACACATTGTGAATCTGGGCCAAGTGCAGTTCATGCCAGAGTGAGAAAAGCATAATTAGAGAGGCCCGAAGGGCTGAAACATGATAGCCCAGGATGTAGGCGGGCGCGATAGCGCACGACAAGCCCTAGGTCAGGGAATTAATAATGACATAGCCCTGAAGGGGCGTAACAGATTCCGACCGATTGTTACGCCCCTTCAGGGCTGCATGTTTATGGACGCATTTTTCCCAGGGCTACGGCGTCGCCTCCACCCTGGGCTATCATGTTTCGGCCCTTCAGGCCTATAAAACACAAACGCAGGCCGCTCAAGCAAAACGAAAAAAGCGGCTGCTCAAATAACTCTGAGCAGCCGCATTAATAAATTACGCTAGACGGCCACGACCTTGCCGCTCTTGGCGGATTTGTAGGCGGCTACGGTGACTTCGACGGCTTTGAGGCCGTCTTCGCCGGTGATGCTTGGGGCGCGCTTTTCGTCGACGCTGGCGACGAAATCTTTGACGAGGCCGAGGTCGGGGTTGCCGCCCCAGAACGGCCACTGCGCTTTCATGACGTCGTCGTTGTAGACGTTGACCTTCTGATTGAACGCGTCAACGCGGACCACGCCCTTCTCGGCGATGATTTCCATGGTGACGTCGCCCCAGGTCGGGAAGCTCTTGCAGCGGCTCCAACTGGCGATGTGGCTGATCTGGATGCCGCCATCCATCTCAAGGTGCAGACTGCCGAGGTCGTCGGTCTTGATGCCCTTGTGCAGCAGCGTGCCATTCTCGCAGTAGACGGTCTTGAACTCTTTGCCCGTGATCCAGCGCAGCAGGTCGGCCACGTGGACCGTGTGGTCCATGGTGGCGCCGCCGCCGGCGAGTTTCTCATCGGCAAACCAACCGCCCGGGAACTGACCGTTGTTGGTGCAGGAGGCGGCGAGCACGGCGCCGAAGCGGCCGGACGCGATGCTGTTCTTCGCGGCGATGCACGGCTCGGCGTAGCGGCACGGGAAGGCCGTACCCAGGCCGACCTTGGCCTTCTTGCACGCGGCGATCATCGCCTTGGCATCGGCGATCGTCGTAGCCAACGGCTTCTCGCAGAGAATCCATTTGCCGGCGGCCGCCGCGCGCTCGACCATCTCGCGGTGCTTGACGTTCTCCGAGCAGATAATGACGCCTTCGATATCGGAGGCGAGGAACTTGTCGAGGTTCGAAATGAAGTTGGTGTCGCAGCCCTTGGCGGCGTCGCGTCCGCGTTTGGCGTTATCGTCCCAAATGGCGGCGAACTTGGCTTCGGGGAGTTGGTTCAAACAGGCCGCATAGCTGTAGGCATGCATGTGAGCGAAGCTCATCATTCCAATCTTGGCCATTGTGTTTCTCCTTTATTTTGTCGAACCCCTGCCGGGGTTCTTCTCATTTTTTTGCCAATCAGGAGATTGGCGTTCCCAGTCCTACAGCTTCACAGGCTTGCCGGTCTTGGCGGAACGCAGGGCGGCGTCGGCCATGCGGACGGCTTGATAACCGTCGTCAGGCGTGACGCGTGCGCGCGGGCTGCCGTTGATCCACATGATGAAATCTTCCCACTCAAGCTGGTACGGACTAACGGGGACCGGGCTGCCGGGGACGATCATGCCGGGCGCTTCACCCGGGGCCGCGCGGCGCGCCGCGCCGAAGGGCGACTCGTCGCTGTTGAAGGTAAGCACGCCTTTGTCGCCGCACACTTCGGCTTCCACGCGGAACCCGGACGGATGCGCCCAGGTGCCGATGACCTTGGCGATCATGCCGCTCTTCATGCGGAACGTGACCTGCGCGTAATCGATATAGTCGGGCTTGTCCAGTTGCAGGGCCTGGCAGAACACGTGGTCGACATCGCCGAACACGTAGCGGACCCAGTCGTAGTCATGGATCATGCTGTCGAAGGTGACGCCGCCGCTCTTCTCATAATCACGGAACCAGAGGTCTTCGCCCCACGGATAGATGCCGCCGCGGTACACCTTGGCGAAACCGGGCTTGCCGACCTGGCCGGCCTGAACCTGCTGGCGCATGCATTCGAATTCCTGGAAGTAACGGACCACGTGGCCGACGAACAGTTTCACCTTGGCCTTCTTGACGGCGGCCAGGGCTTCTTTGCACTGGTCAAGCGTACGGCCAAACGGCTTCTCGCAGAAGACGTTCTTGCCGGCTTCAGCGGCAGCAATGACGTACTGGGTGTGTGTGTGGGTGGG
>Ga0116193_1002339_pt1 | contig 14498 bp, 16 predicted proteins | sample AD_UKC115_MetaG_FD_89892 | JGI IMG/M metagenome (GOLD analysis project Ga0116193, IMG submission 89892) | Active sludge microbial communities of municipal wastewater-treating anaerobic digesters from Hong Kong - AD_UKC115_MetaG | ecosystem: Engineered > Bioreactor > Anaerobic > Digestate... | reverse complement strand
GCTCGCCTGCTGCCAGCCTGCCAGCGGGAGCGACGCTGGCGTGCACCGTCACCTTCCCGATGCCGCCGCTCAGTTCCATCAGCATTGCGGCCGGTGCCGCTGCGGATAACGATGCACTGGGCGGCAGCGATCCTGCGGCGGTCAACAACAACGCGTCGTCCGTCTCGTTCGGCGCACTGCTCGCGGTGCCGGCGCTCGACGGCCTGGCTTTCGCGCTGCTAGCGCTGCTGCTCGCGGGCGTTGGCTTCTCGCGCGTTGCGAGTCGACACGGTCGTCGCGGCTGATGCGGTGTATTGACGTCAACAAAAAAGGGGCGAGAGCCCCTTTTTTGTGTCCGGCAGCGGCGTTTTAACCCGCGCTCTCCCGCTCCTGCAGCGCTCGCCACATCACCTTGCCGGAGCCGCTCTTGGGCAGTGCGTCAGAGAACTCGATGATACGTGGCACCTTGTAGGCGGCCATGTTGTCGTGCGCCCAGTCGATGATCTGCTGCGCCGTGGTGTCACGCGCGTCGTGACGGAGCACGATCACTGCCTTGACGGTTTCGCCGCGATAGGAGTCGCGAGTTGAGATCACGCAGGCTTCGGCCACCGCCGGGTGGCGGAACAGCAGGGCTTCGACCTCCGCGGGCCAGACCTTAAAGCCACTGGCATTGATCATTCGCTTTAGGCGATCAGTCATGAAGAAGTAGCCGTCTTCGTCCACCCGCCCCATGTCGCCCGAGCGGAAGAACTGCTTGCCGTCGATTTCAACGAAAGCTGCTTCGGTCGCCGCCCGGTTCTGCCAGTAGCCTTTGAACACTTGCGGACCGTGAATGAGGATCTCGCCGGATTCGCCAATCGCACAGGGCGCCAGGGTGTCCGGGTTCACTACGCGCGAATCCGTGCCCACGTAGGGCACGCCCAGACACTGCTGCTTTGGCGCGTCCGGGGGGTTGGAATGAGATGGGGCGGCAGTCTCGGTGAGCCCATAGCCCTCGACAAACTTGAGCCCGAATTGGTCGAGCAGTTTCTGGGCGACCGCCTGCGGCATTGCTGCGCCGCCACCGCCGATGTATTGCAGGCTGCTCAGATCGTACTGCGCCACGTTGGGGCTCGCCAGCAGGTCGATCATCATGGTCGGCACCATCGTCCACGAGGTGACCTTGTAGGTGGAGATCAGCCGGCCGGCAACATCACGGTCCCAGCGCGGCATGACCACGGCGCATGACCCGAGGTAGATCGGAACGTGCAAGCCGTACAGCATGCCTGTGATGTGGAACATCGGCACCACGGCCAGGCTCACCACCGCCGAGCAGCCATTGGCCCAGACCGCGCCGCTCACCACGTTGTGCATGATGGTGCGATGGGTGTGCATGCAGCCTTTCGGCAAACCGGTGGTGCCCGAGGTGTAGGGCAACACGGCAAGATCGTCCGGGCCAGCGGTCGGTGCCGACGCGGTCAGCGCTGCCGCCATCGCGTCGCGCCATGCGGTCGCGTACGGCGGCATGTCCACCTTGAGGTTTAGCCACGTACGCCACGCGTCCGGAAAGCCTGCCGCAGGCAACGCGCCGTGGCTCATTTCGTCGCTGTAGCAGGTAACCAAGAGGTGCTGCAAAGTCAGGTCCGGCTTCGTCGCAGCGACTTCCTGATTGGCGGCGATCCACTCGCCGGCCAGATCGCTGCCCACAATCGCCACGCGAGCTGCGGGGTCGGTAATGTAGTGGGTCAACTCCGCTGCCTTGTTCATCGGATTGACCGGTACCACCACGGCGTCGGCGCGCAACACCGCGTAGTACGCAATGACGTACTGTGGCGAGTTCTGCAGGCAGAGCGCGACGCGGTCGCCCTTCTTGACGCCAGCCGCCTGCTGCAACCAGCCCGCCAGTTTCTCCACGGACGAAAAAAGCTCGCGATAGCTGATCACCCGGTCGAAGAAGACGAATGCGGGTCGGTCAGGATAACGGCGGTGGGTGATGTCAAGGTTGGCCCACAACGAGGTGTCCGGCGTGGCCAGTTCGCGCGGCAGACGCTTTGGCCAGAACGCGAAGTGGCGGGTGGGGTCGGCCGGAGTGGCCGCTGGGTTCGACATCGTTGCAATCCTCCTTGCTGGTGCCGATCAATTGTCGCCCGAACGTAGCGGCTAGTCCTAGTGTGCCCTTTCCAGTTTGTAGCCCACCCGCGGGAAATGAACCACGACCTTGCCAGCCCGCTCGTCAAACCGACGCAGCGAGTAGGCGCGCGCGGTTGCGGCGACCAACTCCCCGGCCACTGGATCGAAGGCGTAGTCCAGCGGCGTGACGGTGACCGGATCGCCAGCGGCAACACCATGTTCGTCATGCCATTCGCCGGTCGGCGCGGCAGGTTCGGCGTCATGCGCAATGCGGATGGCGTCGGCACTCGACAGCTTGCCGGGCTGGCCGTGCCCGATTGCAGCGACACGGTCCATCCATGGCAGCACGTGCCGGGCAGAAGACAGGATGTCCGCCAGCGGTACGATGCGGCGCACGAACCAGAGCGGGTGATACGCAGCGAAGTCGGCGAGCGACGGCGCTTGACCGAGCAGCCAGGGAGATCGCGCCAGCATGCTGTCGATCTGCTGCAAGTACACACGCAGCATTCCAGCCGCGTCTGCCGCCGGCGTGCGTGCAGCCCCTGCCCGCATGGCCGCGCGATCTGCGGCAAACGCCTTCACGATGTCGGCAGGCACCCCGTCGAAGATAAATGCCATGGCCTTGCTCTGGAACGAATAGGCGATTGCTCCCCACCAGAATAGCTGGTTGTCGGCCCACTGCGCAACGGTATCAACCAGCCCGGCCGGCGCAGTGGACGGATAGAGGCTTGGGGTCGGGAATCGCCGCTCAAGTTCGTCGCAGATCAGGGCCGTGTCGCAATAGATATCAGCGCCGATCTGCATAAATGGGGTTCGTCGGTAGCCACCCGTCAGCGCGACGACATCGGGCTTGGGCATGATCTGCGGAATCAGTACCGATTGCCAGGCCAGTCCCTTGTAGCCAAGGATCAGGCGAACCTTTTCGGAGAACGGAGAGGTGTGATAGTGGTGAAGGATGATGTCTGGCACGGTGCTTCCTGTGAATTTGTGGGTTTGTATCGCGGCGCTGGCGAGAACGGTGCGACTGCGCGACTGCACTGGTCTCTGCAGGTTCAGCCGGGACCTTAAGGCCGCAACTTCAGCGCTACGTCCAAAACAGCCGAGCGGTTTCGGCAATAGCACTGGAGGTACGACAGTTCACCGAGCCCGCCGTCTCAGGCGCCGGGCCGACTTGCCTTCGATCTATATTGGCGAGACCGTACTTTTCAGTCATTGCATTTGCCCATGAGCCGTCCGCTGCATCGTAACAAGGATTGTCAGACCGTGGCGCCACGTGAACTTCGCCTGCGGGTGTATGCCGCTGATGTCATCGCCATGGGGCCAGGCAAGGCCGATTTGCTGGAAGCGATTGACCGCAACGGGTCCATCTCTGGCGCTGGCCGTGAGTTGGCCATTTCCTACAAGCGCTGCTGGGATCTGGTGGAGACAATGAACACGAGCTTCCGCGAGCCGCTGGTTGCCACCGCTGCCGGCGGCAGCCGCGGTGGCGGAACGGTGCTCACCGATTGCGGGCGCAAGGTGCTGGCGCAGTTCCGGCGCATGGAGCAGCAAGCTCGCGATGCGGTGGCCGACGAGATGGTTCGCTTTCGCGACCTGCTTCGCTGATCACGTAGCTTTAGGTCAACTTCAGCCAGTCCACCAACTTCAGGTGACGACGTCTTTTCTCTAGTGAAGTTGACGGGCTGATACAGTCCAAACGCTATATACTGAAAAATATTACGAATTGAGGGCTTTGCGCTGCGCACGATGCACGCTGCACGCTGCGATGCGAGAAGCTAAAGACAGGAGCGCTGGTTGAAGGTCCCACACTCGTCACTCGCCGCAAGCGCTTTACGTGGCTTTGCGGCGCTGGTGCTGGTGACAGCTTCAAGTCTTGCTACAGCTGCGGATCTGACTGTGTTTGCAGCCGCGTCCCTGAAGGAGTCGCTGGACCGGCAGATTCAGGTGTTCCAGAGCAAGACCGGGCATCTGGTGCGCGCGTCTTACGCAGGCAGCAACGCGCTGGCGAAGCAGATCGAAAATGGCGCACCGGCCGACCTATTTCTATCGGCGGACGAGGAGTGGATGGACTACCTTGCGGCGCGCAAGCTGGTCGTGGCGCCGACCCGACGCGATCTGCTGACCAACGAGCTGGTACTGATCGCTCCGACACAGACCACGGCAAAGGTCGAATTGACGCCAACTGCGACGGCGGCATCACTGGCAGCGGCATTGGGGCAGGGGCGCCTCGCAGTCGCCAATCCGGACAATGTCCCGGCTGGGAAATACGCGCGCACGGCGCTCACTGCGCTCGGTGCATGGGCGGCAGTTGAGCCGAAGCTGGCGCGCAGCGACAACGTACGTGCCGCGCTGGCCTTTGTCGCGCGCGGCGAGGCACCGCTGGGCATTGTCTATCGCACCGACGCCATCGCTGAACCTCGCGTTCGCATTGTCGCGGTGTTCCCGGCCGACACCCATGCACCGATTGTGTATCCGGGCGCTATCGTGACCGGTCGCGACAGTGAAGCTGCCCGCGCCCTGTTGAATCATCTTTCGGGAGAAGAGGGCGCGGCGGTTTGGCGGCAGTTCGGCTTCGTGCCGAAGCGTTAGCGCTTTCCGCATCTGGCAGTGCGCGAATTTCGACCAGAGCAGCGACAATCCAGCCATGCTAACTGCAGACGAATTCGACGTCATCCTGCTCAGCCTGAAGGTTGCACTGGTCAGCGTTGTGTTCAGCCTGCCGCTGGCGCTGGCCTGTGCGTTTCTGCTGGCGCGCAGTTCGTTCCCGGGCAAAACATTCTTTGATGCGGTTGTTCATCTGCCACTGGTGCTGCCTCCGGTGGTGATAGGTTATGCGCTGCTACTGTTGTTCGGCAGGCAGGGTGTCATCGGTGCACTGCTGCACGACTGGCTGGGCATCACGCTGGCATTTCGCTGGACCGGCGCCGCGCTGGCGGCCGCAGTGATGGGATTTCCGTTGATGGTGCGCTCAATGCGCTTGTCCATTGAAGCGGTGCCAGCGCGCCTCGAAGCGGCAGCGCGCACGCTGGGCGCGAGCCGTTGGCGAGCGTTTTATTCCATTACGCTGCCACTGGCGATGCCCGGCATCGCGGTAGGCGTGCTGCTCGCGTTCGCACGTTCGCTCGGTGAGTTCGGCGCCACGATCACCTTTGTCTCGAATATTCCCGGCGAAACGCAGACGTTGCCGCTTGCAATCTACGGCCTTACACAAAGCCCCGGCGGCGATGCTGCGATCCTGCGGCTGTGTGCGATTTCGGTTGCGGTATCGATCGCGGCCCTCACCGGGTCTGAGTGGATTAACCGGCGCGCGCGACTGGCCCGGAAGGCGGAGGCAGGGTGATCGAACTCGACTTTGAGAAGCGATTCAGCGAGCGCCGGCAGACGCTACCTGCGCACGTGGACGAGCTGGACGACGCCAGGGCACAGGCAGTAGATGCCGTGACGGCTTCGCTGCGCAGTGACGCCAGGGTGCTGGCGCTGTTCGGTCGTTCCGGCTCGGGTAAATCGACGGTGATCAATATCATCGCCGGGTTGGTGCGGGCCGACCGTGGCCGCGTCGTCGTGGACGGCGAAACCTGGTTCGATAGTGATGGACGCATTAACGTGCCGGTTGAGCGGCGCGGTGTCGGGTATGTATTTCAGGACGGGTTGCTGTTCCCGCATCTGACGGTAGAGCAGAACCTCAGATACGGAGCCGCGCGCAAACCCGCAGTGCAGCGGGCAACGCCAGGGATACCGTTCGAGCAGGTTTGCGATCTGCTTGGTGTGAGGCCGTTACTGCCACGTGCGGCCACCACGCTTTCTGGCGGTGAGAAGCAACGGGTGGCCATCGGACGAGCATTGCTGTCGCAGCCCCGGTTGCTCTTGATGGATGAGCCTCTTGCCTCGCTCGACACGCCTCGGCGCAGTGAGATTCTGCGCCTGATCGAGCGCGTTCGGGACGAGTTCGGAGTGCGCATCGTCTACGTCAGTCATTCGATCGGCGAGGTTTCGCGTCTGGCCGACGACGTGGTGGTCATGAACGCTGGCCATGCGATCGCCTGCGCCAGCACCGAAGAAATCTTCAATCGCAACGATTTGCGCCCTTACACCGGTCGCTTCGAGGGGGGCGCCCTGATTGAAGCAGTTGCAGTGCGTCGAGACGAGGGCTACTACCTCACTACCTACGGGTTTGAGGGTGGTGAATTGGTTGCGCCCGGCGTGGACACACCGGTAGGGACACGGGTGAGGCTGCGGATCCGCGCCCGCGATGTAGCTCTCGCGATTGAGCGCCCGCAGGGGCTCAGCATTCGCAATGTTCTTGCGGGCAGGGTGTCCGCGATCGACAACCGTGGCGGGGCCATTGTGGAAGTACACGTGAGTCTGCTGGCAAAAGACAGCAGCGCCGCTCGCGAACTTCTCTCACGCATTTCGCGCCAGGCGCTTGATGAAATGCGACTCGAAGTCGGGCAGCCGGTGTTTGCGCTAATCAAGGCGATCGCATTCGACAAGCGCAGCATGGGATTCACGGCTTGAACGATCGATCAGCTCTCTCCTCCGATTGCGGCGATGCCGGAACATTTGCCCGGGGCGAACATGTGCCGATCTGCGGTTGTCAGCAACAGGCTGTTTCGCACAGCGCGTCATTGCGCAATGCAGCAGCGGTTACGATTGCTGGCGTTTCCCAAACCCCATAATTGCAACGTTGACCGCGCATCCCTCCGGATGTCGCTGAACAGTGCCTGCGGCCGCGGAGCGCCGCAACCATGCCAACAGGAGGACTCATGCAAGGCTTGATGCAACACCACCCGCTGACGATCTCGTCAGTCATCGAATTTGCCGCGACCTATCACGGCGACACGGAGGTGGTATCGCGCCGCGTGGAGGGCGATATTCACCGCTCCAACTACGCCACCATCAACCGCCGCGCCAAGCAGATCGCCAACGCGCTTGATGCAATGGCGATTGCCCGGTCCGCAAGAGTCGCCACACTGGCTTGGAACGGCTACCGGCACTTTGAGCTCTACTACGGAGTGTCCGGTTCGGGGCGGGTGTTGCACACGCTCAATCCGCGCCTGCATCCCGAGCAACTGGCGTGGATCGTCAATCACGCCGAGGACGAAGTGTTTTGCTTCGACATGACATTCCTGCCACTGGTCAAGGCGGTCGCGGCCAAGCTACCCACCGTCAAACACTTCATTGCGCTGTGTGACGCGGACAAACTGCCGGCTGACAGCGGCATTGCAGGCCTGCAGAGCTACGAAACATGGATCGGCAGTCACTCCGACCGCTACACGTGGCCCGTGTTGGACGAAAACCTCGCGTCGAGCCTCTGTTACACCAGTGGTACCACGGGCAACCCGAAAGGTGTGCTTTACAGCCATCGCTCAACTATGCTGCACGCAATGGCGGGCGCTGCAACGGACGTAATAGGCATTTGCTCTCGCGATACGGTGCTTCCGGTCGTACCGATGTTTCACGTCAATGCCTGGGGCTTGCCCTATCTGATGCCGATGGTCGGTGCCAAGGTGGTGTTCCCGGGCGGTGCGCTGGACGGCAAGTCGATCTACGAACTGTTCGAGGGTGAGCAGGTGACGTTCTCGGCGGGGGTGCCGACCGTCTGGCAGATGCTGCTTGGCCACATGGAGGCGAACAACCTGACGTTATCGAGCATGAAGCGTACTGTCATCGGTGGTTCTGCCTGCCCGCCGGCGATGCTGGATGCGTTCCGTGACAAATACGGTGTGGTCGTTAACCACGCATGGGGCATGACCGAAATGAGCCCGATCGGCACCTATGGCACGTTGAAGGGCAAGCATATTGAAGCTGACTGGCCAACCCAGCGCAGTATCCTGCTCAAGCAGGGCCGCGCAGTGTTTGGCGTGGACATGAAGATCGTCGATCCGAACGGCGCGGAACTCGCCCGCGATGGCAAGGCGTCCGGAGATTTGCTGGTGCGCGGCTCATGGATCGTGCAGGAATACTTCAAAGGTGAGGGTGGCAACATTCTGGATCGCGATGGCTACTTTGCGACGGGCGATGTGGCCACCATCGACCCGGATGGTTTCATGCAGATTACCGACCGCAGCAAGGATGTGATCAAGTCTGGCGGCGAATGGATCAGTTCCATCGATGTGGAGAACATTGCGATGGCCCACCCGGCCGTATTGATGGCTGCCTGCATCGGTATTCGTCACCCGAAGTGGGATGAGCGGCCGATTCTGGTGGTGGTCAAAAAGCCAAATGCCGACGTGACCGCTCAGGAAATCATCCAGTTCTACGACGGCAAGATCGCCAAGTGGCAGGTACCGGACGACGTGCAGTTTGTCGATGCCATCCCGCTCGGCGCCACCGGCAAAATGATGAAGGCGCGCTTGCGCGAAATGTTCAAGGACTACTCGCTTCCGACCTGAGTGCCAGCGCCGGCGGCAAGGCCATGTCTAGCGACGTTGTCGTCCGCGTCCTCGCGCTGTGCGTGGTGCTGGCGGGCGCGGAAACTCTGCACGGCATTGTGCGCACCGTGTTGATTGTGCCGCGCATCGGCAAGGACCGGGCGCTCAAGTTGAGTGTCGTGTCAGGGTCGTTGCTGGCCTTTGCCATCTGCTATTTGCTGGTGCCGTCGATCGGTCTAAATCAGGCGGCAGATTTGCTGCTGATTGGGCTCATCGTGGCCTTGTTCATGGCCAGCTTCGATGTCGCCCTGGGTAGATTGCTGCTCCGGCGCTCGTGGTCCAAAGTGTTCCGTGATTTCAACCCGGCGACCGGCAACTACCTGCTCTTCGGGGTAGTGCTGCTGACGGCGTTCCCGTGGCTCGCGATGAGGGTCCATGGCGTTTAGCTGCCCTACCGTGGCCGATGAACGCGCCGCAGGCGTTGTAACCGAGCTGCAGTCCGGCGTGCTGTTTTCGCCTGCCGATGCCATGCTGTCGCAGGCCATTGGGACCACCCTCGCGGCCGCGCCCGGTGAGCGCGTGGCGATCTTCGAGCGACTGACCGCCGAACTTGCGAACCATATCGCCGCCAATTTTCCACAACGGCCGTGGGCCTGTACGCTGTTCACGGGCACCGACGGATCACGCATATTTCGTGGTGGCGTGGGCCATTCACTGGTAATCGATGCGGCAGGGCGGCTTTGGCGTGCACGCAGCTACGAAGATTTCGAGACGACCTGGAACTTGCAGCATGGCACCTGCGACATCGCTACGTTGACGCCGATCTATGGACAAATGCGAGAGCATGTCGTGCGGGCTCAATCTTAGGATACGCAGAGAGGAGGAGGCAGACCGTGTTGTCTCATGTGTTCATTGGCGTGGTCGACTTTGACCGCGCATTGCGCTTCTATCGCGCCTTGATGCCGGTGCTTGGAATTGCCGAGCGCTTTTGTGACTGGCAGCGCCCGTGGGCTGGATGGCAGTCCGACCCCGGCCCGCGGCCGCTGTTTCTCATCGGCACGCCCTTCAACGGCGCACGACACGCGGCTGGCAACGGTCAGATGACTGCCTTTCTCGCCGCTCGGCGTAGCGTCGTGGTCGCGGCGTATGAGGCGGCCCTGGCGCACGGCGGCGTGAGCGAAGGCGCGCCCGGACTGCGTCCTGAGTACCACGAGCATTACTACGGCGCCTACTTTCGTGATACCGAAGGCAACAAGATATCTGTGGCTTGTCACGAAGCGCCGTGACAAGGTTGTGCGCCGACAAGCGCATTGACGAGCCTGCGTTGCAGGCTACACTCGCCGCCCAACGGTAATCCAAACAACAATTGTTGCCAACAAGGAGAGAGTTAATGAAAAAGCGAATCATCGTCGCTGCCGTCGCATCCGCATTGATGGGCGCTGCATCGATCGCGGCTGAGGTCGAAGTGCTGCATTGGTGGACCTCCGGCGGCGAGGCGAAGTCGGTCGCCGAGCTGAAGAAGATGCTCGAGGCTAAAGGCCACAAGTGGAAAGATTTGCGGTAGCAGGCGGCGGTGGTGACGCTGCCATGACGGCGCTGAAGGCTAGGGTGGTATCGGGCAACCCGCCGACCGCAGCGCAGATCAAGGGGCCGTCGATTCAGGAATGGGCGCGTGAAGGCTCCCTCGGTGACATCAGTGACTCGGCGAAGGAATGGGACAAGTTGCTGCCGAAAGTTGTCGCAGACGCGATGAAGTACAAGGGAAAGTACGTTGCTGCGCCGGTGAATGTGCATCGTGTGAACTGGCTTTGGATCAATCAGGAAGCACTCAACAAAGCGGGCGGCAAGGCCCCGGCTAACTACGACGAATTCTTTGCGCTGGCAGACAAATTCAAGGCGCAGGGTCTGGTGGCCATTGCGCACGGTGGCCAGCCGTGGCAGGACGCGACGGTGTTTGAATCGGTGGTGCTCGGGGTCGGCGGCGCCAAGTTCTACAACGACGCGCTGGTTAAGCTTGATCTGAAGGCCATCGACAGCCCGACCATGCTCAAGTCGTTCGACACCTTGGCGAAAATTAAGACCTACATCGACAAGGACGCCGCTGGCCGCGACTGGAACCTCGCCACCGCGATGGTGATGAACGGCAAGGGTGGCATGCAGTTCATGGGCGACTGGGCGAAGGGCGAATTCACTGCCGCCAACAAGGTCGCGGGCAAGGATTACGCCTGCGTCGCCGCACCCGGCACTGCTAACGCCTACACCTTCAACATCGATTCGTTTGCGATGTTCAACGTGAAGGCCGCGAACGCCAAGAGGGGCCAGCTTGACCTCGCTACCGCCATCATGTCGCCCGAGTTTCAGGAGGTTTTCAATCTGAACAAGGGTTCCATTCCGGGACGTCCGGGGGTGAACAAGGCCAAGTTCGACGCCTGCGCGACCAAGTCGATGACCGACTTTGACGCCACCGCGAAGAGTGGCGGCCTGGAGCCGAGTTTTGCGCACGGCATGGCTGTGCCGTCAGCCACGCAGGGCGCCATCGTCGACGTGATCGCCAAGTTCATGAACTCGAACATGTCGAGCAAGGACGCGGTGGCGGCGCTGGTCAAGGCTAGCAAGACGAAGTAACCCAGTTCCTGCCTGTTTGCGGCGAGACCGAGACGGGTGGGATGGGCTTGGCGTGGCGCGGCCGTCTCGTCGTGCTCACGAATCCCATCCCTCTCCCAACCTCCGCCCCGCAGGGGGAGGAGCAATGCGGACGACACTTCGCTAACGATTGATGCGTACCCAATCAGCCGATACCTGGCTCCCCAAGCTCGTGCTCTCGCCCACCCTTGCGGCGAGCCTGGTGTTCGTTTACGGTTTCATCCTGATTACGGTTGCGCTTTCGTTCACCGAGTCGCGCTTGCTCCCGAACTGGGAATGGGCGGGTATTGAGCGCTACGCCGACTTGTTCGACAACGAACGCTTCTGGACCAGCGCGAAGAATCTGGCGATTTTTGGCGGCCTGTTCGTTGGCATCAGTCTGATCGTCGGACTGCTGCTCGCGATCCTGCTTGACCAGAAGATTCGCGGGGAGGGTTTCCTTCGGGCGATCTACCTCTACCCAATGGCGCTTTCGTTCATCGTCACCGGCACGGCCTGGAAGTGGCTGCTCAACCCCGGTTTGGGGCTCGAGCGCATCGTGCAGCAACTCGGCTGGACGAGCTTTACGTTTGACTGGCTGGTGAATCCTGATCGCGCGATCTATACCGTCGTGATCGCAGGTGTCTGGCAGAGCGCCGGTTTCGCCATGGCGTTGTTTCTCGCCGGGTTGCGTGGCGTCGACAGTGAGATCATCAAGGCGGCACAAGTGGACGGGGCCTCCACGCCGACGATCTACCGTCGCATCATTATCCCGACGCTGCGACCGGTGTTTTTCTCCGTGACACTCATCCTCGCCCACATTGCGATCAAGAGTTTTGACCTGGTGATGGCGCTGACCGGCGGCGGGCCAGGCACGGCGTCCGACGTCCCGGCGATCTTCATGTATCAGTTTTCGTTCAGCCGCGGCCAGCTCGGCGTCGGGGCGGCCAGTGCGGTGATGATGCTGATGACCATTATCGCCGTGATGGTGCCATTGATGTACGCCGAGACGCGTTCTGCCCAGGCTTCACGATGAATCGCATTGCTCGCCTTGCGCTCTATGGGCTGCTGGCGCTGGCGGCGCTGTATACGCTCGCCCCCATGTGGGTCATGGTCCCTACGTCAATGAAGACCCTCGACGAGATCCGCGAAGGCAGTTTGATTGCGGCGCCGCACGTGCCCACCGTCGAGCCCTGGCTGAAAGCGTGGTCCCACGCATGTACGGGTGTTCGCTGCGAGGGCCTGAAGCCATTCTTCGTCAACTCGTTGTTGATGACAATTCCGGCGGTGCTGCGTTCGACCCTGATGGGGGCGCTCAACGGCTATGTGCTGACGCAGTGGCGCTTTCGTGGCTCCGATACGCTGTTCACGCTGTTGCTGGTTGGCTGCTTCATTCCGTTTCAGGTGGTGCTGCTGCCGATGGCTCGCACCCTCGGGTTGGTGGGCTTGTCCGACTCCGTGTGGGGCCTGATCTTTGTTCACGTCGTGTACGGGCTCGCCTTCACCACGCTGTTATTCCGCAACTACTATGTCGGTGTCCCCGGCGAGCTGGTGAAGGCCGCCCGCGTCGATGGTGCCGGTTTCTTCACCATCTTCCGGCGCATCCTCCTGCCCATCAGCGGCCCGATCTTCATGGTGTGTGTGATCTGGCAGTTCACCCAGATCTGGAACGACTTCCTTTTCGGCGTCGTATTCGCCGGAGCTGACTCGCAACCGGTGACCGTTGCACTCAACAATCTGGTACGTACATCGACCGGGGTCAAGGAATACAACGTCGACATGGCGGCAGCGATCATCGCCGCGGCGCCGACGCTGCTGGTCTACATCATCGCCGGCAAGTATTTTGTGCGCGGGCTGACCGCAGGCGCAGTAAAGGGCTAGCAAACATGGCCAGTCTTGGCATCAAGAACATCCGTAAAACCTATCCCAATGGCGTCGAGGTACTGAAGGGCATTGACCTCGACATCGAGGACGGCGAGTTTCTGATACTGGTTGGCGGATCGGGCTGTGGCAAGAGCACGCTGCTGAACATGATCGCCGGACTGGAAACCGTGACCGAAGGCGAAATCGCGATTGGCGGCAAACGTGTCAATGATCTGCCGCCGAAGGATCGCGACATTGCGATGGTGTTCCAGAGTTACGCACTCTACCCCTCGATGAGCGTGCGGGAAAACATCGCATTCGGCCTTTCGCTGCGCAAGGTGCCCAAAGCCGAGCAGGATGCGACGATCGCCCGCGTCGCCAAGCTGTTGCAGATTGAATCGCTGCTGGAGCGCCGGCCTGCCCAACTGTCTGGCGGACAGCGCCAGCGCGTCGCGATGGGGCGCGCGCTCGCCCGTGAGCCGCAGATCTTTCTGTTTGACGAGCCGCTGTCCAACCTCGACGCCAAGCTACGCGTCGAGATGCGCAGCGAGATCAAGCTGCTGCACAAGCGGCTTGGCATCACCACGGTGTACGTAACCCATGACCAGATTGAGGCGATGACACTCGGCGACAAGATCGCCGTGATGAAGGACGGTGTAGTCCAGCAATTTGGCACCCCGGACGACATCTACAACCGGCCGGTGAACACCTTCGTGGCCGGGTTCATGGGCTCGCCACCCATGAACCTGATTCCGGCCACCGTGAGGGTGGAAGGTGGCATCGTGGTCACGCAGATCGCAGCACATGGCAAGCAGCAGTCTTTCAGTCTGCCGCTGCGGCACATCGCACCTGGTGACCTGCCGTCGGGATCGCCCCTCGAAGTTCTGCTTGGAGTACGCCCCGAGCACATGACCGATGCACTGCGCGTCGATACGTCGCATGAGCGCGTTACCGTCCATGTCGATATCACCGAGCGGACTGGCGCTGACACGCTGGCCTTCGTGGCGCTTGGCGGTGAGCGATGCGTGTGCCGCCTGAACCCCTTGGCACCGATTCACGAGCATCAGGTTGAACTCGCGGTTGATACGCGCGCGGCAGTACTTTTTGACCGTGCCACGGGCCGCGCGCTGACTTTGCCGTCGCGCTAGGGCGTCGAGGCGCAAAAGTCGTTCCTCAACACACTTGCGTTGCTGATGACGATGTCATAGACTGCGTCGCTTGCGGTTGTGCGGAACAGTGCCCACTGCATTTCACCGGGGGATTTGTCTACATGGGAGCACTATGCGGCAAAGCGGTGAAAAAAGTCCCCAGCACAGGTTTTTGCTGAGGCGCACGCCAACCGACTACCGGTCTCTGCTATTCGGGTCTGTTGTCGTCCTGATCTGGTTGCTGGCATCGCTCAGCGCGCCGGCGGCAACATTGTCCCTGACCGCCGTGGCAGGACCGGTCAGCAACGGTCGTGCAACTGTGACTGCCAGCTACACCAGCACCGGTCACGACAACGATACGATCCGCCTCTATGTCAACGGCAAACGCTGGGGCGCGAGTGCCGGC
>Ga0116193_1002338_pt1 | contig 14508 bp, 8 predicted proteins | sample AD_UKC115_MetaG_FD_89892 | JGI IMG/M metagenome (GOLD analysis project Ga0116193, IMG submission 89892) | Active sludge microbial communities of municipal wastewater-treating anaerobic digesters from Hong Kong - AD_UKC115_MetaG | ecosystem: Engineered > Bioreactor > Anaerobic > Digestate | place... | reverse complement strand
CGCCCTGACGATTTTTCAGGTAGTTTTTAATTTAGAATGACCCAATTTATTTTGGTTTGCTTATGCTCTACTTTCCATTGTGCTTTTAGGATAGGGCGCTTGGACCACGTCCGTCTTAAAGTCACTCTGTAATGTCTTGAGGATACTCCGGCAGCAGCAGCTAACAGCGCGTTTGCACTATGCGGGCAGTTTGCTTCATTGGAAAATTTCAGTTACTTTTAAATTATAACAACTATGCAAATCAAATTTCTAAATCCCGCACATCGCAAACGCGCAAAACGTTATAGCCAATGGTAGGACGACCGTGCAACAACGACAGACCAATCAAAATTTAAACATTAAAAAAAGACAAATCATTTTGACAAGTGACCAAAAACATACAGACCATTTTGCAACTAGACAGCTAATAAGCCGACACTCAAGCCTACCCAATGTTTTTTATTTTTTTTCCCACCGCACTTTTTTAAAAACAATTTTAGCCAGCCGCACAAGTGGCACATTTGAATTTGCCCAACACACAAAGCCGACCCTTCGGCAAAACCAAAAGAGCCACTTTTTTGCCAACGCAAGACATAAATATTAACTTATGAAAATTTATATCAAAAATATGGTTTGTAATCGCTGCATTATGGTTGTAAATAGTGAATTGGAGAAGCTCGGCTTTCAAACATTGAATATTAGTTTAGGTGAAGTTGAACTTAAATACGATTTGACCGATACTGAAAAAACAAACCTTGACAATCATCTAAAAACATTTGGATTTGAATTGATCGATGACAAAAAAAGTCGTCTGATTGGGCAAATTAAGTCATTAATTATTGAAATTGTCCACCAAAATAACAGTGAACTAAATACTAATTTATCTGACCATATAAGCACTAAGCTTCATCATGACTATACTTACTTATCAAATCTATTTTCTGAAGTAGAAGGAACAACTATTGAAAAACACTTTATTGCTCAAAAAATTGAGAAGGTGAAAGAACTTTTGGTTTATGACGAATTATCATTAAGCGAAATTGCTTTTCAAATGAATTATTCGAGCGTTGGATATTTGAGCAATCAGTTTAAAAAAGTTACAGGACTCACCCCAACTCACTTTAAGAATATCAAGGAAATAAAGCGCAAACCACTAGACGAAGTGTAAATGTTACAAATACAATCCAAAATCAGGTAACGGGTAAAAGCTTTAATGTTGTCACCTTTGCCTTATAATTAAATAAGAAAGGTATGGCAACAAATAATAATGAATTTCGGATACCACTTGAAGGAGTTGACAGCGAACACTGTGCTTTAATTGTGGACAATGGATTGGCAAAACTCAATGGTGTAGAATCGCACAGAGTAGAACTCAACAATAAGCAAGCAGTAATCCAATCGAACAATCAGGATTCTGTATCAGACGCAGTAAAAATCATTAGAGACTTGGGCTATGATGTAGCTAGCGTAAAGAAATCATTTTCCGTTTTGAAAATGACTTGTGCTTCGTGTGCAGTGAGTGTAGAGAGTATGCTTAAATCTCAGGCAGGGGTTGTGAATGCAAATGTGAATTATGCAAATGCTAAGGTTTCAGTGGAGTACATTCCGAGCTTGATTAAAATTGAAGGTTTGAGAAAAGCCATTCAAAGCATTGGCTACGATTTATTGATTGATGAAAGTACTTCAGGTGATGAGACGATTGAACATATTCAGAAAGAAAACTTTAAAACGCTCAAAAAGAAAACTTATTGGGCGTTGATTCTTTCTGTTCCAGTTGTAGTTATAGGTATGTTCTTTATGGATATGCCATTTGCCAATGAGATCATGTGGTTTTTAAGTACCCCAGTTTTATTTTGGTTAGGGAGAGATTTTTACATCAATGCCTGGAAACAAGCGAAACATCGCTCTGCCAATATGGATACCTTGGTGGCATTAAGCACAGGTGTTGCTTACATTTTCAGTGTTTTCAACACACTGGTTCCTGAATTTTGGCACGAAAGGGGATTACACGCCCACGTTTATTTTGAAGCTGCATCTGTTATCATTGGCTTTATATTGTTGGGTAAACTATTGGAAGAAAAAGCCAAAGGAAATACATCATCTGCAATAAAGAAATTGATGGGCTTACAGCCTAAAACAGTTACGATTGTGCAGGATGGCGGTCATCAAATGCAAATGCCCATTGAGCAGGTAGAAATTGGTAATACGATTGTCGTAAAACCAGGTGAGCAAATTGCGGTAGATGGAACAGTAATTGACGGAAACTCCTATGTTGATGAAAGTATGTTGAGTGGTGAGCCTATTCCTGTTTTTAAAAGTGAAAACGACAAAGTATTTGCAGGCACAATAAACCAAAAAGGAAGTTTTCAATTCAAGGCTGACAAAATAGGCAGCGAAACTATGCTTGCCCACATTATCAAAATGGTGCAAGATGCACAAGGTAGTAAAGCTCCGGTTCAAAAATTGGTGGATAAAATCGCTGGTATTTTCGTGCCTATTGTAATTATAATTGCAATTGCTTCATTTATTGTCTGGAATATTTTTGGCGGTGAAAACGCATTTACACAAGGCTTATTGGCGCTCGTAACCGTTTTAGTAATTGCTTGTCCTTGTGCTTTGGGTTTAGCAACGCCAACCGCCATAATGGTTGGTGTGGGCAAAGGAGCTGAAAAAGGAATCTTAATTAAAGATGCAGAAAGTCTTGAGTTAGCAAAAAAGGTAAATGCTGTAATACTCGATAAAACAGGAACCATCACAGAAGGTAAACCTGTTGTAACGAATGATTTTTGGACTGAAGAAACCCCGATATTAAAACAAATACTATTCAGCATTGAAAAACAATCTGAACACCCATTGGCAGATGCGGTTGTTTCTCATTTAAAAAATCAGAATACCGTTTCAATAACTCAATTTGAAAGTATCACAGGAAAAGGAGCAAAAGCTGAGATTGACGGTATAACTTATTTCATTGGAAACAAAAGACTGATACAAGAAAATGAAATTTTGATTGAAAATGCGGTTGCTCAAAAAGCCAATCAATGGGGCAATGAAGCCAAAACAGTAATTTGGTTTGCCAATACGAAAAAAACAATAGCCATATTAGCAATAGCTGACCAGATTAAAGCAACTTCTAAAAAGGCAATTGAAGAATTACAGCTATCAGGCATTGAAGTTTATATGCTCACAGGCGACAATGAAATGACAGCCAAAGCTGTTTCAGAAAAAGTTGGTATCAAACATTACAAAGCAGAAGTACTGCCTGAACATAAAGCTGCATTCGTTAAACAATTGCAGCAACAAGGAAAGGTTATAGCGATGGTTGGCGATGGTATCAATGACAGCACAGCATTGGCACAAGCAGACGTGAGTATAGCAATGGGCAAAGGAAGCGACATTGCAATGGATGTAGCTAAAATGACTATCATTTCATCAGACCTTACAAAAATTCCCGAAGCAATTCATTTATCAAAATCAACAGTTCGCACCATTAAACAAAACCTGTTTTGGGCATTTATTTACAATTTGATTGGTATTCCAATTGCAGCAGGGATTTTATACCCGTTTAACGGTTTCTTACTCAACCCGATGATTGCAGGTGCGGCAATGGCATTGAGCAGTTTAAGTGTAGTAAGTAATAGTCTGTGGTTGAAGTATAAAAAATAAGCAGACGTAAATGTTACAAATCAATTCAAAAATACAGTAATGTATTTAGTTTGAATGCTATCGAAATTTGCAGTATATAATTTAAACAAACATTAAAATGAAAACGAACGATAAAACATTAAAATTCAAAACCAACATCAACTGTAGTGGATGTGTGGAAAAGGTAACTCCATTTCTAAATGATGCAAACGGAATTTGCCATTGGGATGTGGACACTGCAAACAAAGACAAAATTCTTTCTGTGCATTCCGAAGGAATTACCGAAGAAGAAGTAATCCAAAAGGTGCAAGATGCAGGATTTAAAATTGAATTATTAACCCAATAAAAAAACAGATATGAACATAGTATCAAAAATATCAGCTGCAACTTTATTGCTGTTTTCATCCTCCTCTTGCAACGCTCAAATTAAAAATGCAAAAACCGAGATCGTGAAAATTTATGGCAATTGCGAAATGTGTGAAAAGACGATTGAAACAGCAGGAAATGTAAAGAAAGTTGCTAACGTAGAATGGAACAAAGACAGCAAAATGGCAACAATAACTTACGACAGTATCAAAACAAATCAAGATGAAATCTTGAAACGCATTGCTTTGGCTGGTTATGATAGCGACAAATTCCTCGCTCCAGATGATGTGTATAGTAAACTTGCTGGATGTTGCCAATACGAAAGGGTAAAGAAAACTGCAATTGTTTCAACCGCAGTTATTGAAGACCACTCAATGCACAATCAAGAAAACGTAGTTGAAACGAAGCAAGAAGTAAATCAACTGAAAACGATTTTCGAAAGTTACTTTGCTTTAAAAGATGCTTTGGTAAAATCAGACGGTAAATTAGTTTCAACATTAGCTAAAGACGTACTTGCAAATATCAATTCGGTTAAAATGGAAAAACTCTCATCAGAAGAACACACTGTTTGGATGAAAGTGATGAGTAGTTTAAAATCAAATACCGAAAAAATTGTAGCTACTACAATTATAGAAAAACAGCGTGTCGTTTTTATGGATTTGTCAGCAAACTTTTATGCTTTGCTCAAAGTCAGTAAACAGGATTATTCTATATACTATCAAAATTGCCCAATGTATAACGATGGTAAAGGAGCAAATTGGTTGAGCAAAGAAAACGCAGTAAAAAATCCATACTACGGTTCGCAAATGCTTACTTGTGGCAAAACAGTAGAAACCATTAAATAAACTCCAATTTGGCGTAATCGAAAACGGTTACGCCATTTCTTAAACTCAACAAATGAAAATCTTAAAATGGTTCTACAAAATATTCTTTCAAAAAAATTGCTGCCGATAGTATTTTTACTATTGGTCAGTAATAATATATCCGCTCAAAAAACAGTTCGTTACGACCTTTATGTAAAAGACACTTTGGTAAACTTTACTGGGAAATTCAAAAGAGCCATAGCCGTAAACGGACAAATCCCTATGCCAACGCTCGTCTTTACAGAAGGCGACACAGCAGAAATTTACGTTCATAATTTGCTTAAAGAAGAAACATCTTTGCATTGGCACGGCTTATTTTTACCCAACAAAGAAGATGGCGTTCCTAATTTGACGCAAATGCCAATCAAGCCAAATACTACACACGTTTACCGTTTTCCAATTATTCAAAATGGCACACATTGGTATCACAGTCATTCGGGTTTGCAAGAACAAATAGGAATGTATGGCAATTTTATAATGCTCAAAAAATCTGATGACAAAACATTTCGAAAGGGAATTGATGATTTACCTACCGTTCCTATTGTATTAAGCGAATGGACAGACTTAAAACCTGAAAACATTCACAGAATGTTGCATAATGCCAACGATTACCCAGCATTGAAAAAAAATGCCGTTCAAAGTTATGCAGAAGCCATTAAAGCTGGGCATTTCAAAACCAAACTAAAAAACGAATGGAAACGAATGTTGGCAATGGATGTAAGCGATGTGTATTACGAAAAAATATTGATGAATGGTAAACCGAGTACAGACCTTACAGCCATTGACGGAAAGGAATTAAAGGCAGGTGACAAAGTGCGTTTAAGAATTTCAAACGGTGGAGCATCATCTTACTTTTGGCTCACTTATGCAGGTGGCAAAATTACAGTAGTAGCCAACGATGGCAACGATGTAGAGCCTGTTGAAGTAGATAGATTGATTATTGCTGTTTCTGAAACCTACGATATTATTGTAACTATTCCTGCCGAAAATACGGCTTTTGAATTTTTGGCAACCACCGAAGACAGAACCAATTCTGCATCATTATACATTGGCAACGGCATAAAACAACTGAAATCATCACAACCAAGATTGAAGTATTTTGAAGGAATGAAGATGATGAATGATATGATGAAAATGAATGGCGATTTGGACGATATGGGAATGAATATGAGCCTAAATCAAATGGATATGAATGTGGTAATGTATCCGGAAATTACTGGAGACAGCAAACCAAAACAAAGTGATAACGACCCAAACCGATACAACGCCAATGCTTTGGCAGATATTGTTACGTTAAACTATGCAATGTTGAAATCACCCAACAATACTTCACTTCCAAAAGATGCACCCGTAAAAGAGTTAAAATTTACACTAACAGGAAATATGAACCGCTATGTTTGGAGTTTAGATAATAGAGTAATATCTGAAACTGATAAAATTCTAATCAAAAAAGGTGAAAATGTTCGTATCGTTTTATATAACAACTCTATGATGCGACATCCAATGCACTTGCACGGACACGATTTTCGTTTACTCAATGGTCAAGGCGCCAATGCACCCTTAAAAAATGTTGTGGACATTATGCCAATGGAAACCGATACATTGGAATTTAACGCCAATGTAGAAGGCGATTGGTTTTTTCACTGTCATATTCTCTACCATATGATGAGTGGTATGGGCAGAGTATTTACTTATGAAAATCAAGCTCCAAATCCTTTAATAACAAATCCTAAATTGGCTCAACGTAAACTATTTGCAGACGACCGTAAATTTCATTTTATGGCAGACAACGATTTTGCTACCAACGGAAACGATGGAATGGCAATGTTACAAAACACTCGTTGGAGCATAGGTTCAGAATGGCGTTTAGGCTACAATGATATGCACGGCTATGAAACCGAAACACATATAGGACGATACATTGGAAAAATGCAATGGCTGATGCCGTTTATTGGTTTTGATTGGCGTTACAGAAAAATGGGAATTGATGAACAAGAAGAAAATTTATTCGGACAAGTAAATAAAAAAGACAACAGAACTGCTGTAAGTTTAGGGTTTATGTACACGCTTCCAATGTTGGTGAATTTTCAGGCAGAAGTGTATCACGATGGAATTGTTCGACTTTCTTTAATGCGAGAAGATATACCGATTACGAAAAGAATAAGAGCTGGTTTTATGGTAAATACAGACAAAGAATTTATGGTTGACTTGCGTTATATCATAAATAGAAATATGGGGATTAGAACACACTACGATAGCGATATGGGATTTGGAGTTGGACTGACATTAAATTATTAATTGCTACCCAATTTGCAAGCACATTGCCAAAGCCCCACAAAGCCAACACGCAGACCAAAGCTTTGTCAAAGAGCTTGCAAAGCCAACGCAAGACAAAATTGTTTTAAAAAATTTACCGACCCTTCAAAAAAATAAAAAACGCAACGCACAACCCAACAGACAATGACACTGACACTGAATCTCAACAATCACAATGGTTTACAAGGACAGACGACAAGAACCACTGGCTATAACAGCACCTACAAGCAAGCAGGGGTTTCGTGCTTCGTATGACAGGAAAGTGCTAAATTTAAAGTTCAGTTCTTCGTATGAAGTTTAGTGCTAAAAATCCCTGCCTGCGTGTAGCTGCAAACCGTTAGTAGAAATGCCTTAGTTTAGTCATTGTAAACGTTTAAAATATGAGAATCAAAAACCACTCCCCTCCCCCCTTTTCAGCAAAGCTGTATGGCTATGCAATAAAAAATAAAACAGCTAATCCCTCTTTTAATTTTTAAAGTTTGGTATTAGCCCTTTTATTTTTTGCATCCCGCTCAGCCCTCCATCGGAAGGTTAACCGCTTCATAATATTTGAAACAATCATTTTGTTTCTTTAAATTCATATAAACTTACTCCTATGATAAATTTAAACTTCAAAAAAATATTGCTCGGCAGTATTTCAGCGTTTCTGTTTTCTTCTTCCTACTCCCAAACACTTATCAATAAAGAGTGGGACAAATCAACAGGGAATCCTTCATTAACTTACGACTTTACCGTTTCTACTCTTGATGCCAACAACAGACTTATTGTTGTTGGGAATAGTGTAATGGGCTCGCAAAAAGAAAATTTCCTCATTACTAAATATGACAAAGACGGTAGTACACTTTGGCAATCCAATTTCGATAAAGCGGGAATGGAAGATTTTGCAACTGCGGTTGCTACTTATGGTAACGAGACCTATGTAACGGGTGTTGCTAACGAAGTCGGCAATGGAGACTTCAACTATCTTACAATGAAGTTAGATGCAAATGGAGGTATCGTTTGGGTGAGAACCTACAACGGAACAGGAAATGCAACAGATGCGCCAACCGCCATTAAATTAGATGCTTCGGGTAATGTCTATGTAACAGGAGGCAGTACAGGTAACGGAACATTAATGGACTTCTGTACTATTAAATATGACAACAACGGAAATGAAATTTGGGTCTCTCGATACGATTATAATGGCAATTACGATGGAGCTATCGGCTTAGATGTTGACCCAAATGGAACATCAGTAGTAACTGGTGCCTCCGGCACCAGTTATCAGAATTGGGATTTCTTAACTATGAAATTTGACGCAAATGGAAGTATTATTGCTACTGAAAGAACCGTTACAGCGGGAAACAGTTTCGACAAACCCGTTGACATTAAAAGAGACGACCAAGGAAACATTTATATTGCTGGAAGTACACAAACAAATGGTAACGATATTAATATTAAACTCATTAAGATTTCTTCCAATTTTCAATTACAATGGCAGAAAACATTTGACGGTGCAGGGTTAAAAGACGAACCATCTGAAATCGACATTGACGGTAGTGGAAATATTTATCTAACAGGATACACTGAAAAAACTAACGGAGGTAAGGATTTTATTACTCAAAAATACACCCCCTCTGGAATTAAACTTTGGGAAAAAAGAAGTAAAGCAGAACAAGCAGAGAAAGAAGCAAAAGCAAAAAGTATTGATGTTGACATAAACGGAAACGTATATGTGTTAGGTACAGAAGAAGATGAATATTCAAAAAAATATCGCTTGATTCGTTATGATAGCAACGGAAACGAAATTTGGACAGATGAGTTTAAAAGAAAATTAGAGTCAGAAAATGAGGCAAAGAATATTCATGTAGATGTAGATGGAAATGTGTATGTCGATGGGAAAAGTAAAACTTCAATTGACGAAAAATATGTATCAATTAAATATAACCAAGAAAAAACATATATACCCTTCGACAATGAACTTTCATCAAAACAATGGGCATTTTATCCGAACAAAGGTCAGATAATTAATACAAATAGTATACAAGACGATAACATTATGTATTACACAAACACTGCCAATCCTAAAATGTTTGTTTCTACAGATAAAATTTCCTATGTATACTCTCGCTATGACTCTTTAAGTAATCAAGATTCAACCCAAAGAATTGATTTAGTTTTCCTTTCTAATAACACGGCAAAATTAATTACTTCAGAAAGCAAATATTATGAAGATGAAAAAGAAAAAAGTTGTTATTTAAACTATTACCTAGGTGGTCGACCAGAATACTACGAGGGTATTACATCTGCACAAAGAATTGTAGGTAAAGATCTTTATTCCAATATTGACTTGCAACTATATAGTAACGCAAAAGGCTTTAAATATTATTTTACCATCTTACCTGATGGAAATCCAAACGATATAAAATTTAAATATATAGGAGCAACTAACACTACTTTACTAAACAATCAAATTAGTATTAAAAATAATTGGACAACGTTGCTACAAAACATCTTTGTAGCGGAACAATTTGATGTAAATAATAACCCAATTCCAATTTCAATTTCGTGTAATAATTTAGGCAACAGCACTTATTCATTTTCCTTAGGTAGTTATGATAATACACAACCTCTTTTCATAAAAGTAGCACAAACCCCTCCAGCTTCTGCACAATCCATTGCCAATTTACAATGGTCAACTTATTTTGGTGGAAGCGCTGCTGATGATGCTAGAGATATTGACATAAACAAAGATAATGAACAGTTCTTAACAGGAAATACAAAGAGTACTGATTTTCCTGTAACTACAGGTCTAACTGCTAACGTAAATGGGAAAAGCGGTACATTTGTATCAAAATTTGATGAAAATAACTTATTGAAATGGTGTTCATATTATGGAGGAAATTTATCGGCTAACATAGCAGATGAACAATCCACAAATGGAATAGCGGTTAGCGAATTCGATGACGCTTGTAATACGGGAGCTTTTGTTGTAGCTGTAGGAAACACTACTTATTCAGATTTACCACTACCTGGTGGTGGTAATTTCCACAATACTACCCTTGCTTCAACTACTGAACCTGATATGTTTTTTGCAAAATTTTCAAATGCGACAGGATCATTGATGTATGCGAGTCTAATTGGCAGCTCTGAAAGAGATGAAGCTTTAGCAGTTGAAATAGACAATAAATACCAAGACATTATTATTGCAGGTACCACACAAGGCACCAACTTTCCATTATCAAACTTTGGAAACTCCGGTAATTTTTATGATGGTAATGGGAAAGGTATATTGATATTTTTGGACTGTAGTAATACAGCAAAATGTATCACAGGTTTTGGTTCCCAAAACATTACCGCACCAAGTGCAGACCATGCTATTTCCACTTATATAAAAGATTTAGCTATTGATAACAATCGAAATATAATTATAACTGGAGGTTCTCCTTATGCTTTACCTACATCATCTCCTTACAACATAATAAATCCGACTGGTTCTTTTAGTCAAAGTAGAGCGACTACATCAGCCTTAGACGACAATGGCTTTGTTGCCAAATTTACGCCTCTTACATCTAACGATAGATTGTATTCACTTTATTATTTAACAGAACTAGGTGGCTCAAATATTAATGCAGGACGTGCTGTAACTTACAATGACAATAATGACTTTTATGTAACTGGTGTTGGTTCATGCAACGGCTTTCCAATTATCCCAAATGGCTCAAATTGTACAAATCAATCACGTCAATACATAGCAAGATTTAGTGCATCGGGGAATTTAGTATACTCTAACTTTCTTGAGTCTATAGGAGCGCAATTCACGCCATGGGATATAGCATGTCGAAATAACTATATATATGTATTTTCAAATAAATCAAATACATCTAACAACTATAATCTTATTCAAAAAACAGGAGCATACTTTGACAATTTAAATGTTGGTCAAAAGTGTCTAATCACAGAGCTAAATCCAAATAATCAAGTGACATGGTCAACTCTCTTTGGTGGGAAAGGGCCTAGACACAGTGCAGGTGGAAATGCCTTTGATAAGAAAGGAAATATGTATATCTGCGGGAGTACTGAATCCGACCAATCAAGTGCAAATTCATTAGAAAACTACCCATTGTCTGACAACTTGTTGGGGGGGTATTATTCACCAATATATAGTGGAGGAAAAGATGGTTTTATTGCAAAACTGGATGTAGCCAATATTACGGGGCTTGAACAGATAAATAAATCAACAAATTCAGATTTTAGAATTTACCCTATTCCAGCAAACAATTTACTTTATATCGATTTATCACAGATTAGTTCTAAATCGTCACACATTGAAGTTTTTAATATTGTCGGGCAAAAATTGTTTGATGCCATTGAAAACAACACACAAGTCAACATAACAATACCTTTAAATGACATGCATAATGGTATATATGTAATAAAGGTTAGTAACGAAACCTATCAAGGGTCTCTCAAATTTATTGTAAATAAATAGTACGGTTTTGAAACATCACATTGTTTTTACGACAAATCAATTAGTGACTGCCCTTTTTAGGGTAGTCACTTTAATTCGTTTCTTTATCATTTTGGCACTAATATGCTTTCATCAAAAAGCTTATACGCAATGTTTCGCGTCCTTTTCCTCTATAACAGATTCTAATCAAGTAATGTTTACAAACGAATCCACTATTCAAAACTCTCATTTTTACTGGAGTTTTGGAGATGGTACAGGCTCAAATTTTGTTCATCCAATTCACGTCTTCCCAGCATCGGGTAAATATAAAACCATACTGTATGTCCATGATACTATATCTGACTGTTATACTTACTTTGAAAAATGGACAAAAATTACATTGCCAATGTTTGACAGTTGCAATATTGAAATATTCGACTCATTTTATTATGTTGGCAATAATAAATTCTTAAAAATCTTTGACACCCGTTTCAAATGTGATTCATTTGAATACAATACAGATGGTGGATTTTTTTTCAATTTTACAGCAGGTATGAATATTTTAATGGGGAATACATTAGCAGTAACTCCATTTGAAATGCTTATTCGAAATCAATATATTGACCCAAATTATATTCGGCAAGAAGAAGTATATAAAACTTGCTTTTCAAATTTTAGTCATCCAAAAATAGAAACATCCTGTAGTGCTATATTTGAAACTAGAATCGCGAGAGTAGATACAAATGGATTATGGGTTGAATTTGTTCCTCTTCTTTCTAATTTAAATAAAACTGAATGGAGAATATACGGATTCGGTAATCCAATTATTACAAATGCATCTACTTACGTAAAATTTTACCCATATACATACAACGATATTTGGAGTGTAGGAATGAAATCAGAACATAATAATGGATGTGTTGATTCGTTTTATCAAAGTATATTAGTTTCAAAAAAAACAAAAACAACTGATGGCCTTTTGGTAGATTCAACTAATGAGCAGTTTTACATTTTCCCAAATCCAGTTCAATCTGGCAACATTTTACACATAACTTCAAAAAATCAAATTCTGAGTTTAATCACACTATTTGACATTACGGGAAAACAAATTACCTCCCTTGAACCAAAACGTTTTGCTAATGATGAATACCAAGTTAACTTACCGCTTGTTGCCACAGGCAACTACATAATTAAGTTAACAACACTAAACACGAACATATCAAAGAGAATATGTATTATCTCTAATTAGCAGTAACTGCTTTTCTCAACTATATTTTTTATCAGTATCACAAAAACAATAATATTGACATCATTACTTTAATCTTAAAATCACTTGAAACAAAAAGGTGTCTTTATTAAAAATGCCATTTAGGTAAAAAACTTTAGTAACCCATTGAAATTATATTACATTAATAATAATGGTTAATTTATTATTGTACTATCTATTAATAGATTGGTAATTACATTAACAGAGAGGGCGTCAGGGGGTTCGTTCTCTCATTTTTTTTATATCTAGTTTATATAAACGTTCAATAATATTTCAATTTTTTACTTCGGGCTATTGCAAAATCAAAAACATTTACTATAATTTTGTAGTAAACTAAAAATCCCAATATTATGGCAAGTAATTCAGAAGTCGGACACGCAAAAAATGTAGCAAATTTTGAAAAATTAATCTCCTTTTGTACTGGCTACGGAGGAAGCTACAACCCATCAAAAAACAGTATTAAATTATCTGCACTCAATACACTTTTAACTGATGCCCAAGCAGCAGTAGCTAAAGTAACAACCCAAACAGTAGCCTACAACAATACAGTAAACACAAGAATGCAACTCTTTGACCCAATCAAAAAGTTATCTACTCGTTTAGTAAATGCTCTCAACGCAACAGACGCATCCGTTGAAACAAAGGCAGACGCAAAATCGGTTAACAAGAAAATTCAAGGTAAAAGAGCATCAGAAAAAAAAGAGACAGTTCCAAATCCAGACCCTAACCAACCGGTGCCGGATAGCATTTCAACTTCACAACAATCCTACGACCAACTTACAGAGCATTTCAATAAAATGTTAGAAATTTTGAGTGCAGAGACAACTTACACGCCCAATGAGACAGAACTGCAAATTTCGACATTAAATAATCTGCTTAAAAATATGCACGAAGCCAACACAAATGCTGCTAATGCGTACACTGACGTTTCTAACACAAGAATAAGTAGAAATAAGATCCTTTATACCCAACCGAACAATCTATGTCTTACAGCACAGGAGGTAAAAAACTATGTAAAATCCATTTTCGGGTCAACAAGTCCAGAGTACAAACAAATTAGCAAACTCAATTTTAAAACAGTATCGTAAAAAAAGAAAACTAGCTACTACGCTTAGAAATCTAGCAACTGCAAAAAGAAATCTTCTGCCTGACAAAAGAAATCTTCTAACTGCAATTAAAAATATAGCAACTGACAAAAGAATACTTACTGCTGAGAAAAGAAATCGTACGACTGTAAAAAGGATTCTTACTGCTGACAAATAGATTAGTCTGACTGCTAAAAGAAAACTGCTAACTGACAAAAGAAAACTCTTTATTGCGTATTCAGATAGTCTAAGTACACACTAATATCTATGCACTTGCAGGCACTTTTTGCTTTTGGGGAGTGAAGAACAAAAGCAAAAAAAGCCTGCAAGCCTCGCAATCAGCCCAAATGTCTTTAGTTTTTTACTTCCATTTATTACCAGCCTGATAATCCACAAAGCCTCCCTTGTATTTGTACTTCAATGCGGCACATCTACTAACAGCGGTCTGCCGTAATTGCCGTCTTATTGGTTCATTTATATTACTACTTCCAATAAATCTTTTAATTTAGGTATGCAAATCCGTTTTCAAAACTCGGCAACTACGGCAGGCCGCAAAACGTT
>Ga0116193_1002336_pt1 | contig 14514 bp, 12 predicted proteins | sample AD_UKC115_MetaG_FD_89892 | JGI IMG/M metagenome (GOLD analysis project Ga0116193, IMG submission 89892) | Active sludge microbial communities of municipal wastewater-treating anaerobic digesters from Hong Kong - AD_UKC115_MetaG | ecosystem: Engineered > Bioreactor > Anaerobic > Digestate... | reverse complement strand
TCTTTGAGTGGAACAAAGGGATATGCCTGCAAATATCCGGTTCCAATAATATCATTTGATAATAACTCTCCTTCGATAATAGAAGGTGCTGAACTGAAAGAATTACTTGACACTTATCAGCCGGAGTGGATGAAACGCTATGATGAAGATGCTGTGAATTTGGGTGTGACCAATCTGATGAATTACCGAATGGACAGGAGGTTGATAGAAGCTTTGCAGAAAGGATTTCCGCTTGATATGGATGTTTATGATGCGGCTGAATGGTCATGTTTGGTTGAACTGACGGAGCAATCGGTCCTTGGCGGAAATATCCCTGTAGATATCCCCGATTTTTCTAGGAATACCAAGAGTAAAGAGAAATCAATATAGAAATATAAACACATAAATCCTATGATCATGAGAAAAACCGTTTTATTTTTTATTCTTTTAGTCCTTTTGCCTCTGAACATGAAGGCTGAAGATTTGAAACTATGGTACAAACAGCCGGCAAAAGCTTGGGAGGAAGCACTGCCTTTGGGAAATTCCAGATTGGGCGTAATGCTTTATGGTGGAGTGACTCAAGAAGAACTTCAACTGAATGAAGAAACTATGTGGGGAGGAGGTCCTCATCGGAATGATAATCCTCAGGCACTGTCAAAACTGGCGGAAGTAAGAAAACTTATTTTTGAGGGAAAGGGTCGAGAGGCTCAGGATGAAATGGGGAAATATTTCAAGACACCGCGAAACGGTATGCCTTACCAGACTATAGGAAGCTTGAAACTGGATTTTCCTGAACAGGAAAACTTTAGTGATTATTATCGTGATTTGGATTTGGGTAAAGCCGTAGCCACCGTTCGCTATAAGGTGAATGACGTGATGTTTACCCGGGAAGTTTTTACCTCTTTTACAGATAATGTTGTTATAGTTAGGTTGACGGCCGACAAACCATCCCGTATTTCTTTTTTCGCTCATTACTCTTCTCCTTTGGCAGTACAAGTCAAAAAAGTAGGTAGTAAGTTGGTCCTGACAGGAAAAGGACAGGAGCATGAGGGTGTGAAAGGTATGATTCGTATGGAGACACAAACGGCAGTAAAGGCAGAAGGAGGAAAGGTTTCGGTATCGGATGATCGGATAGAAGTGAAAAATGCTACAAGTGCGGTCCTTTACATTTCAGCAGCAACAAATTTTGTGAATTATCGTGATGTGAGCGGCAACGAGAGCAAACGGGCTTCCGTATATCTGGCAAAAGCTATGAAAGTACCCTATTCAAAAGCTTTGGAAAACCACATGTCTTGTTATCGGAAATATTTTGACAGGGTAACATTTAATTTGCCGGAAACAGAATCTTCTAAACTGGAAACAAATGTCCGTGTTCAACATTTTAATGATGGAAATGATCCTTCTCTTGCTACCCTTATGTTTCAGTATGGCAGATATTTGTTGATTTCATCTTCCCGGCCCGGCGGACAGCCTGCGAATCTGCAAGGCATCTGGAACAAGGCTTTGTTGGCTCCTTGGGATGGAAAATATACTATCAACATTAATACTGAAATGAATTATTGGCCTGCAGAGGAAACCAATCTGTCGGAAATGGTAGAACCGCTGGTGCAGATGGTAAAGGAATTGTCTGTAACAGGCAGGGAGACGGCGAGTGAAATGTATGGTTGTCGAGGTTGGGTTGCTCATCATAACACAGATATCTGGCGTTGCACCGGAGTTGTCGATGGTGTATTCTATGGCATGTGGCCCAATGGCGGCGGTTGGTTGAGCACCCATCTGTGGCAACGCTATTTGTACAATGGGGATGAAAAATATTTGCAATCTGTCTATCCTGCATTGAAGGGTGCTGCAGATTTTTATCTGGATTTTCTCACCGAGCATCCCAAATATGGATATATGGTGACGGTGCCGTCTATGTCTCCCGAACACGGGCCGAATGGAGAGGACAGCAAAGGGGTATCGGCAACAGCCGGATGTACGATGGACAATCAGATTGCTTTTGATGTATTAAGCAATGCTTTGCATGCTGCAAAAGTTCTAAACCAACCTCTTTCTTATCAAGATTCTCTGAAGCAGATGATAGGTCGTCTGGCTCCTATGCAAATCGGTCGTTACAACCAATTGCAGGAATGGCTAACTGATTCAGATGATCCTCATGATCAGCACAGACATATCTCTCATGCATACGGACTCTATCCCAGCAATCAGATTTCTCCATTTACCCATCCTCTGCTGTTTCAGGCTGTGAAGAATACGATGATTCAGCGTGGAGATGAAGCTACGGGATGGTCTATCGGTTGGAAAATAAATCTTTGGGCACGTCTGTTGGATGGCAATCATGCTTATAAAATCATACAGAATCTTTTGAAACTGCTTCCGGCCGACCAACCGAAAGGAAGTAGCGGGCGTACGTTCCCGAATCTTTTTGATGCACATCCTCCTTTTCAGATTGACGGCAATTTCGGATATACGGCAGGTGTAACGGAAATGTTGCTTCAAAGTCAGGACGGGGCTGTTCACTTGCTTCCTGCATTGCCTGACGCCTGGGCAAAAGGCAGTGTCAAGGGGTTGGTGGCCCGAGGCGGCTTCGTTGTTGATATGGATTGGAACGGAGTACAACTTCTCAAGGCTAAGATTCATTCAAGGCTTGGAGGTAATCTGAGAATTCGTTCCTACATTCCTTTGAAAGGAGACGGCTTGAAAATTGCAGAGGGAAAGAATCCTAACGCTTTTTATGAACAGGCCGTCATAAAGGAGCCTCTTGTTTCCAAAGAAATTAATCCCCAAAAGCCTCTTCTTTATAAAGTATATGAATACGATCTGTCAACGGAAGCGGGACAGGATTATATTGTGGAAAGATAAAACCACAATACATTATTTTGAAAAAAAGGAGTACTCTGTTGAGTGCTTCTTTTTTTATATCCGTATATATAGCAAAAAAACATGCTTTATGAAGAATTTATTAGTAAGCATACTGATTGCTTTGATTGTACTTCCTTCTTATTCTTCCACCACGGATAAAATAAAAGAGAGCAAGGGCCTTCGTTATTGTGACAGGCAAGTGCAGAGAACTCTGGTGGAATTGAAGGAAGGCAAAGGGACTATTGATTATACAATGATGCCTCGTGCTATAATGGGAAGTGCCTCGTCATGGGATTGCAAAAAGGCCGTCAAAGAAGAGTGGTGCAGTGGCTTTTGGCCGGGTATCCTATGGTATGATTATGAAGCTACCGGAAATGCGAAGGTAAGAAGTGAAGCGGAGAAATTCACCCGCTCCCTTGAATTCCTTAGTCGGATTCCCGCTTATGATCATGATCTGGGATTCTTGATGTTTACTTCTTACGGGAATGGATATCGTTTGACTCATCGGGAAGATTATAAAAGAATTCTGATTGATACGGCAGACTCTTTGGCAACTTTGTTCAATCCTAAAGTAGGTACCATCCTTTCCTGGCCGAGAGAAGTGAAACCCCGTAATTGGCCCCATAATACTATTATGGATAATATGATTAATCTGGAACTTCTGTTTTGGGCGGCAAAACATGGTGGAGAGAACCAAAAGTATTTGTATGATATTGCTGTTAGACATGCCGACAAAACGATGCAATACCAATTCCGTCCGGATTATACTTCTTATCATGTGGCAGTTTATGACACAATTACCGGAAATTTCATCAAGGGGGTAACCCATCAAGGATATCGAGATGACAGTATGTGGGCGAGAGGTCAGGCTTGGGCCATCTATGGATTCACCATGGTCTATAGAGAAACAAAGGACGTAAAATATCTCGATTTTGTCACGCATGTTACGGATGTATATTTGAAGAATCTTCCGAAGAATGGTATTCCTTATTGGGATTTCTCAGATCCTGGTATACCTCATGCATTTCGTGATGCGTCGGCTGCAGCTGTGACGGCATCTGCCTTGTTGGAATTATCCAGGTATGTATCTGCTGATAAAGGTGCTGAGTATAAGATGCAGGCATTGAAAATGCTTAAAACACTTGGCAGCTCAGCATATAGATGCGGAAAAAGAAAGCCGGCTTTCTTGAATCATAGTGTAGGCAATTTGCCGGCCGGAACGGATATTGATGTCTCTATTATTTACGCCGATTATTATTACATAGAGGCTTTACTTCGACTTCAAAGGCTACAACAAGGAAAGCCCGTAGTCGATATGAATTAAATAATTGGTTTCAATTTCATCTTCTCAGCCTTTTCCATCATGAACTTGTAGGCGGCATCATGCTCGTTGGGAATGATGCCGTCCAGTATGGCATCTTTTATGGAGCTTTTCAGCGCGCCGACTTGAGAACATGGTCCAAGACCAAACACGCGCATAATTTCTTCTCCGTCGACCGGCGGCTGAAAATTGCGTATTCTGTCTTTTTCTTCTATATCTTTCAGCTTCTGGCGGACCAGTTGGAAATTGTTTAGAAAACGTTGCTTCTTAACTTCATTTTTGGATGTGATGTCGGCTTCGCAAAGGAGCATAAGATCGTCTATGTCGTTTCCTGCTTCAAAAAGAAGGCGGCGCACTGCAGAATCCGTCACTTCATCATCCGCAATGACAATCGGACGCATGTGCAGACCAACCAGTTTCTGCACATATTTCATCTTTTCGTTCATGGGAAGCTTTAGCTTGCGAAAAATGTTCGTAACCATCTTCTCTCCAATAAAATTATGGTTGTGGAAGGTCCATCCTATTGTCGGTTCGAACCGTTTTGTGCGAGGCTTGCCTATGTCATGCAACAGGGCTGCCCATCTTAACCAGAGATTGTCCGTCTTTTTTGCCGTATTGTCCAGAACTTCCAGCGTATGATAGAAGTTGTCCTTATGTGCTTTCCCGTTTCTCGTTTCGATTCCTTCTAATTCCGTGAGTTCGGGGAAAATGATGGATAGCAGTCCGCTTCGTTCCAAATCCACAAATCCTTTGGATGGAATCGGTGACAGCAAAATTTTATTTAATTCATCGGCAATTCTTTCTTTGCTGATGATATTGATTCTTTCTTTATTGTTGCATAATGATTGGAACGTTTCATCGTCGATATAGAAACTCAGTTGAGTGGCAAAACGAATGCAGCGCATCATTCTCAGCGGGTCATCGCTGAAAGTGATGTCCGGATCGAGAGGAGTCCGGATAATCTTCTCCTTTAAGTCATTCATCCCGTTAAATGGGTCGATCAGTTCACCGAAGCGGTTTTTGTTGAGACATACGGCCATAGCATTGATGGTAAAATCTCTTCGGTTCTGGTCATCTTCCAGAGTACCGTCTTCAACAATGGGCTTTCTGGAATCATGTGTATAGGATTCTTTTCTAGCCCCTACGAATTCCACTTCAATTTGTTTGTATTTCACTTGGGCCGTACCGAAAGTCTTGAACACAGAAACATGGGCATTTTTCCCCAATGCTTTTCCTAGAGCCTCAGCCATGGAGATGCCACTTCCTACCACCACCACATCAATGTCGTTAGAAGGACGCTCCAGAAAAATATCCCTTACGTAACCTCCTACTACATAGCATTCCAAGTTCAATTCATCGGCGACTGCCGATATCTGTTCGAATATTTTTGCTTTGAATTTTGCTTTTAGTTCTTTCTCTGAAAGTTCAATCATTATGAAATAGTCTTAATTTGAGCGGCAAAAGTACTATTTTTTAGCGGAATATGGATGCTTTAAGTGAATTTATTGTATTTTTGCTCACATAAATTTTTGAAAATATGAGGAAACTTGCGATTATATTTTTTGTGATTACAGCAATTTGTGCCTGTGGAGGAAATGTAGAAAAAAAAGCACAGGAACGTTTGACTGCGGCTCAGAAAGAAATGGGAAAAGGAGATTATAGTGCTGCAAAATTGCAACTGGATACCATCCGGTTACTTTATCCCAAGGCTTTCAAAGAACGGGAGCAGGCAATCAAATTGATGCAACAAATTGACTTGAAAGAACAAGCACATACATTGGTTTACTTAGACAGCGTTCTTCTGGCGGTGACCAAAGAGGTAGAGTCTCAAAAAGGTAATTTCATTCTCGAGAAAAGCGAACAGTATCAGGATGAAGGCAATTATCTTGTTCCTTCACAGACGGTGGAACAGAGTATAGGACGCAGTTTTCTTCGTGCACAAGTAAGCGAGTCCGGTCAATTGGTGCTGACTTCCATTTTGTGCAGGAACAATATCAATCATAATTCCGTGAGAGTAATGTGCGGGGATTCTTTTGCCGAGACACCGGTATCAAAGGATATTTATATCAGCAAGGATTTGAGTGGTATTACTGAAAAAGTGGATTATCAGGATGGAGCCGATGGCAATGTCATTGCTTTTATCGCGTCCAATAAAGATTCCAAAATGACAGTACAATATAAAGGTACGCGAACGAGCACGCTTGAGTTGTCTCAAAAAGATAAGGATGCAGTGGCTTCCATCTATCATTTTGCACAGAGGCTCAAGGCACGTCAGGAAGTGTTGAAGGCCATTAAGCAGGCAAAGTTGAAAGTGGAATTTATTCATAGAAAGATGCAGGAAGACCAAAAAAAGCATGGCTGAGATTCCCGTAGAACATCATCCTCTAGAACCGTTCCTGCCACATGATGCACGACTGTTGATGCTGGGCAGTTTTCCTCCTCAGCGAAAACGCTGGTGCATGGATTTCTATTATCCTAATCTTCAGAACGATATGTGGAGAATTTATGGCTATTTGTTTTATGGTGACAAGAATCATTTTGTTGACACCTCAACCCGAATATTCATAAAGGAAGATATTGTGGCTTTCCTCAAAGAAAAGGGCATTGCCATTTTTGATACGGCTGTATCCGTTCGGCGTCTTCAGGACAATGCTTCGGATAAATTTCTGGAAGTGGTACAGCCCACTCATATTGACGAATTATTGGAACAGTTGCCTTCCTGCCGTGCTATTGTCACTACCGGTCAGAAAGCAACCGATACCATTTGTTCACAATTGGGTGCAGAGGGACCGGCTGTTGGAGCCTTCACAGTTTTCCGCTTTGGCCGAAAAGACCTTCGTCTCTACAGAATGCCTTCTTCTTCCAGAGCTTATCCGCTGGCTTTGGAAAAGAAAGCCGCATTTTACCGGAGCATGTTCCAGGAACTTGATATGTTATAGCCTTTTCAGAGCCAGCTTTATCACTTTTTCTACGGGTGCTGAAGGATCTTCTTTCAAGATAGTGGCAACTACTTTTTGCGAAGCGGCGGCTGCAAATCCCAACATGGTTAGTGCCGAGACGGCTTCTTCTCCTGTCTCTGTCATTTGGGATGCAAAGGAATCTTGAGTGCCCGGCGAAGATGTATGTCCGATAAGCTTGATTTTGTCCTTCAAATCTACAATGACTCGTTGCGCCGTTTTTAATCCGATGCCTTTTACTGATTTCAGAATATTGTCATTGCCGTTGCTGATGACATCGCACAGTTCATTCACCGTGAAGGCGGAGAGAATCATTCTGGCTGTATTTCCTCCGATGCCGGAAACTGAAATCAGCAGCAGAAACAACTCCCGCTCTTTTTTCTCAAAGAAGCCGTAAAGCATGTGAGTATCTTCACGTATCACTTCGTAAATATATAATTTTGCCGTATCGAGATTCTGAATGGCACTGTATGTGTTGAGCGAGATATTTATTTCATATCCAACTCCGTAACATTCCAAAATAGCTGTGGCGGGAGTTATCTCCGTGACGTTGCCTTTAATGTATTCTATCATATATCATATTGTTAGAGCAAATAGGTGTCTCACTTATTTATTGTAAGATAAAAGGTGAAGTTTTTTTAAATTAATAAGCTTTTAGCCATAAAAATAAAATTTATTGCTATAAAAGCCTGTGAATTTATTCCTTTTGCTTAATTTTGCGCACCAAATTAATCATTTTGTATTATAAAACCAACAAAAGAATGAAAAAAATTAGAGCAGCCATCGTAGGTTATGGCAATATTGGAAAGTATGCTTTGGAGGCACTTCAGGCAGCTCCCGACTTCGAAGTGGCCGGAATCGTTCGTCGTAACGGCGATGCGGAAAAACCGGCTGAACTCAATGATTATCCCGTTGTAAAGAATATCAAGGAATTGAAAGATGTGGACGTGGCTATCCTGGCTACCCCGACCCGTAAGGTCGAGGAACATGCGTTGGAATGTCTGGCACTCGGAATCAATACGGTGGATAGCTTTGATATCCACACTCAGATTGTGGATTTGCGCCGTTCTCTGGATGCAGCTGCCAAGAAGCACGGAGCCGTTTCCGTCATTTCAGCCGGATGGGATCCGGGAAGTGATTCCATTGTCCGTTCTTTGATGCAGAGTCTTGCTCCGAAGGGTGTTACCTATACCAACTTCGGTCCCGGCATGAGCATGGGGCATACGGTAGCTGTGAAAGCCATCGAAGGAGTAAAGGCTGCTTTGTCCATGACAATCCCATTAGGTACGGGCATTCATCGTCGTATGGTTTACATTGAACTGAAGGACGGATATAAGTTTGCCGAAGTGGCAGCAGCCATCAAAGCCGATCCGTATTTCGCAAATGACGAGACTCATATCACCGAAGTTCCATGTGTGGACGATCTTAAGGATATGGGACATGGAGTGAACTTGGTTCGCAAAGGTGTATCCGGCATGACACAGAATCAGTTGCTGGAATTTGATATGAAGATAAACAATCCGGCTCTCACCGGACAGGTGCTGGTGAATGTGGCTCGTGCTTCCATGAAGCAGCAACCGGGAGCTTATACCATGATTGAAATTCCAGTCATAGATATGCTCTTCGGAGAGCGTGAAGAACTCATCCGCCATTTGGTATAAAAGCTCAAATAACATTCTGATATTCACAGAAAAAGACATAACGGATATTCCGCTATGTCTTTTTTATTTACAGAAATGACTCCTTTGCCCTATCTGTTTTGTTCCATTTTACCTGAAAGATGATACGAATTCAGTCTATTTGATTCATAAATCCACAACCTATTTATTTATCTGTTACTTTCGCTGCAAAATAGAAAAAGATAAATATATATGGAGTATCAATTAACGGTCATTGTGCCGGTCTATAATGAGGAAGATAATATGGAGGCTTTGGAAAGCCATTTGGTTTCGTTCTTTCAAACGTCGTCTCTCGAGGCTTGCGTACTTTTTGTCGATGACGGCTCAAAGGATGGCAGTCTGTCATGTATCAAGGGCCTGTGCAATAAAATCTCCGATTTTTATTATATAAGTCTGGAAAAGAATTCCGGGCTGAGTGCAGCACTAAAAGCAGGGATTGATGTCTGCAATACGAAGTATGTAGGCTATATCGATGCCGATTTGCAGACGCATCCCGAAGATTTCAATATGCTGTGTCCTTATCTGCCGAGTTTCGAACTGGTTATGGGCATAAGGACGAACAGACAGGATTCCGGTTTCAAGAAATTTCAGTCGAAGATAGCAAACAGTATACGACGCTCGTTCACTCATGACGGAGTTTCCGACACCGGTTGCCCTCTCAAGGTGATGCATACGGATTATGCCAAACGCATTCCTTTCTTTACCGGCATGCATCGTTTTCTTCCTGCCTTGATTCAGTTACAACACGGCAGGGTAAAGCAAGTATCGGTACATCATTATCCTCGTGTGGCAGGAGTGTCGAAATATAATTTCCGGAACCGGCTTGTATCTCCTTTCATTGATTGCTTCGCTTTCCAGTGGATGCGAAGCCGTTATATCAATTATGTCATTAAAGACCGCAGTCTATGATTTTCATCTATGCAATAGGATTCTTGGCTCAAGGTTTCTTCTCGGCACGCATCCTGTGCCAGTGGATTCTTTCCGAAAGGGCAAAGCAAAGCGTTTCTCCTTCCATCTATTGGATACTGAGCATTGCCGGATCCTGGTTGCTCTTCATTTACGGATGGCTTCGTGCCGACTTTTCCATTATTTTGGGACAGGTCATTTCCTATTATGTATATTTGTGGAATCTGCAGGCAAAAGGAATATGGACCAAGATATTCAAGCTGGGAAGAATCCTGTTGGTTTGGGTCCCGGTCATAGTCATCCTCTTTACCGTACGTCATGCGGGAGATTTTGTGGAACAGTTTCTTCACAACAAGGACGTTCCTTTGTGGATGTTGCTCTTCGGCTCTGCCGGACAGATAATTTTTACCTTGCGTTTTGTATATCAAGGAATCTATTCTTATAGAAGGCATGAGTCACTGCTTCCGGTGGACTTCTGGATTATTAGTTTGGTAGGTTCTTCCATCATCGTTTGTTACGGAATCTTCCGGTTGGATCCGGTGCTCATTTTGGGACAATCGGTAGGCTTCATTGCCTATTCCCGTAATATTGTAATTGCTTTAAAACATAGACCGATTTTAGAAAAATGAAGAAATTCCCGTATCGTTACCTTGTTTGGGTGATAGCCTTGATTCCTCTTTTGTTATTGAGAGATTACACACCCGATAATGAACTCCGCTATTTGTCCATTGCCGACGAGGCTTTGCGAGGTGGACATTCCTTCGCTTTCTTCACGCACGGAGAGATGTATGCCGACAAACCTCCCCTGTATTTGTGGATTGTTATGCTGTTCAAAACCCTTTTCGGTCGTTACAGCTTGCCGGGACTTTGTCTCTTTTCCATTCTTCCCGGTCTGGGAGTACTTTATGTGATGGACCTTTGGGTAAAAAGACATGTCTCTGATGCTGAAATGCGTAAGTCGGCACAGTGGATGCTGGTGACTACTACCTATTTCATAGGATGCATGTCGGTTTTGAGAATGGATATGCTCTTGACGTTCTTTGTCGTTACAGCTCTTTATCTTTTCTACCGGATGTATGAAGATGGTTGTACGCCCCAGCGTCAGTGGAGCTTTTCAATAATGGTTTTTTTCGCTATTTTCACCAAGGGACCTTTCGGAATTGCCTTGCCTGTCTCCATCATCGCAGTCTTTCTGCTCTGCAAGCATCAAATCAAAACCATCGGTAAATATTTCGGATGGAGGTTCTGGACCCTTATCGTGTGCTTGTGCGGACTTTGGATGCTGGGTGTCTATCTCGACGGAGGGTATGAGTATATGCACGATCTTCTTTTCAAGCAGACAACCGGCAGGGCGTTTCATGCCTTTGTCCATCGCAAGCCATTCTATTTCTATTTGACTACTTTTATCTATTCCGCAGCGCCATGGTCTCTGCTTTGTTTGGTGGTTTTGGTCGTAGCTGTCATCAAGAAATGGATATGCACTGATCTTGAATTGTTCTTTTCCGTGTCTTTCCTGACCATTCTTGTGATGCTGTCCTGTATCAGTTCCAAACTCGAAGTATATTTGCTTCCTGTCTATCCGTTCATCATCTATCTGGTATTCTTATTGATACCCCGATGGGGAAAAACGAAATGGTGTAAGGGCTTGTTTTTATTTATGGCAGCAGTTTTAGTTCTTGCTTTTCCGCTTGTACTTGTGTTCATTAATGTCTGTCATTCTTTTTGCGTATACAATATCTTCCCTGTGTGGCTGGCAGCAGGAGTCCTGACGGTGGGCGGCGGGTGCATCATGAGAGAATTGCTGAAAAAACAACTGGATGCCGGTGCGTTCATCCGCTTTTACTCTATGATTATTTTGACGGGCATATTCATTCTTTCCTTCAGTGTCCCTGTTTTCAACTATAAATTGGGTTATGGAGAATTGGCTGATAAATGCCGGATAATATCTGATAAATATCATTTGGAGCATTATGCGTCGTATGTCCTGCGGAGAAGCGGCGGTATGGATGTTTATTTGGGGTGTCCGATGGAAGAGATCAATCATACACAGGTTAGACGGTTATTGTCTGAGGATGGTGGTTCCACCTTGGTCATCATCAAGCAAAGTACATTGAAAAAAGAACCCGATTTAGTCCCGAGATTAAGGAACCATATATGTTATACGTTCGATAGATATCATCTGGTTGTTTGCACTAAAAGAATAAGAAAATGAAAGTATTGGTAACAGGAGCAGCCGGTTTCATCGGCTATTACATGACGAAAGCTTTGGTCGAAGCCAATCATGAGGTAGTGGGCATTGATAATCTCAATGATTATTATGATATCAGTCTGAAGACCGACCGACTTCGGCAGATGGGTGTTCAATCAGAATCTTTTGAATACGGTGAGGTGCAGAACAGTATCAAGTATTCAGGCTACCGATTTCTCCGATTGGATATCACGGACGAGGACGCTGTCAATAAACTTTTTGAAAAATAAAGATTTCAGTATGTCTGTCATTTGGCGGCTCAGGCAGGAGTTCGTTACTCTATAGAGCACCCCGATGCTTATATCCGCTCCAATATAGGAGGTTTCTTCATCGTACTCGATGCCGCTCATCGTTGTGGAGTGAAGCATTTTGTGTATGCCAGTTCCAGTAGCGTTTACGGTGCCAACACCAAGGTACCCTATTCGGAACTTGATCCGGTGGAGTGTCCCGTCAGCCTTTATGCAGCGACAAAGAAATCCGACGAACTCATCAGTTACTCCTATAGCAAGATTCATTCCCTGCCTACTACAGGACTGCGCTTTTTTACCGTCTATGGTCCTTGGGGACGACCGGACATGGCACCCATCAAATTCATGAGGTCCATTCTTTCGGAACAAACCATTCAAGTCTACAACCACGGCAATCTGTTCCGTGATTTCACTTATATTGACGATATCATCAATGGTATGATGCGCATTCTGTTTTCATGTCCCGAGGGGGCCGTGCCTTATAGAATCTATAATATAGGTCATTCCTCGCCTATATCCTTGATGGAGTTCATACATACTATTGAACATACAGTCGGGAAGGAAGCCCGCCTGGAAATGCTCGATATGCAACCCGGTGATGTCTATGAAACATTTGCCGATATAACGGCCCTCGAACGGGATTTCAAATACAAGCCTGAGGTATCGATAGCAGAGGGCATTGCCAAACTTTATGAATGGATGCTTTCCTATGATGTGAAAACACCATCGAAGTAATAGAGTCTTTGCTCCACTCGTCTGAAGAAGACTCTGTTTCCCATGTTAGTAATGGTAAGAAAGGAGAACGACTAATGTTTATACCCTATTCAATTAGTTGTTTTCCTTGTGGAAACTAATGTCTTTATGAGCAAGATTTAGCTTTCGCATTGCAGTGCTATAGTTATCGCATTGCAGTGCGATAACTCTCTCATTGCAATGCGATAGTTATATCATTGCAGTGCGATAACTAAATGTTGCTTATCTACACATTAATTATATATGAATAAAAGATTAATCTTGGGGCTTTTGTTCATTAATTTACCTCATGTTGTACAGAAGCTTTTTATACATAAGTTTCAGTTGCCACGTCAGAGGATAGTAGAAACCTTTTGATAAGTTCAAGGACGAAGAGAATTTCCCGGTGTGACTTCCTTGGGAAGCCACTACAGGATGGCACCAATAATAATTCAGTTTTCCTTCTTTCAGCAAGCGGTAATGGGTTAAATCATAAGGAAGGTCGAACTTGTGTGTTTCGGCATAGTTCACCAACAATAAGGCTGCCTGCCTGTTCAAATAGCAGGCGCCGGTCATTCTGTCCCTGTCGCCTGCATATAAAACTTGTCCGGGCCGTCTCCGGCTTCTGGGGACGAATCTCATTCTGGTATCTTCATAAGAGATGATAGACGGTTTGTCTTCTTTTTCTTCCAACTCCTTGATGCTTTGATTGAATATGTGAATGAATCTCTTCCTATTCAGGCAGATATCATCTTCCAGAATAAGAGCTCCATCCAGTCCCTTGTCTATAATTACTTTGCAGGCAATCAAGTGTTTATAGGCACAAGATACCTCAGAATTACATCGATGCATTTTTCCTTCAAAATATTTATTCAGAACGTCAAAAGTCAAATCCTGAATATCGCCGTCAAGAATGTATTCAAAAGGAATTTCCATTTCGGAAAGCATCTTGTCGATATGTCTTTTACGGATTTCGTAACCGTCTTTTACGTGCAGAACAAGCACGTTCTTGTTTTTGAGAATAATTTCCATAGAGCATAAATTAGAAACGAAAAATTTAAAGAAATAGATGTGTGAAGTCAGTATAAAGGCATTAGCGGCAAGCTTCCTTGAAATTGAAAGGAGGAAGTTTGCCGCTGTAAATGTATAGATAATTAGAATTTATATCCTAATCCGAGATTAACTGTATAGCCATGTCCGTTGAAGTTCAGCATATTCTTTTTCAAAGAATACTTTCCGTCAATGAAATAGAACAAATGTTTGGCTTCCAATGAAAGTCCTGCTTTCACACCATAGGTGAAGTGATCTCCAAAATCCTGATGCCACCAACCTTGCTTTACGTATTCTTTATTATCATTAAATATAACTGTATGTTTGTCATGTCCGAGCAGAGCATATTGGAGATAAGGACCGGCATTGAAGCGGAGAGACAATCCATTGTCCAGATTTACTTTGAAGGAAGCCAAAACAGGCAGTGTGAGTCCGTATTGACTGTAAAAACCTGTCTCCGTATTTTTCAACTCGTTTTCTTCATAAGAGAACAGCAATTGGGGCTGAATGTAGAAATTATCACACACCTTTA
>Ga0116193_1002331_pt1 | contig 14537 bp, 12 predicted proteins | sample AD_UKC115_MetaG_FD_89892 | JGI IMG/M metagenome (GOLD analysis project Ga0116193, IMG submission 89892) | Active sludge microbial communities of municipal wastewater-treating anaerobic digesters from Hong Kong - AD_UKC115_MetaG | ecosystem: Engineered > Bioreactor > Anaerobic > Digestate... | reverse complement strand
GGGGGCGATTTTTTTGGTATGTCCCCTTTCATCACAGAAAGATTCTCACCAGACGGCAGAGGCGGTAGGTGCGAAAAGCGAGGGGGCCGGAGGTTTTGAGAAGCTGACCGGCCAGCGGGCCAAAGCCCTGGGTTTTTACCTTGCGGTCAGAAAGGTACATAGCCAGGAGGCCATCGACCACGGTGCGGTGAAAAACCGGATCGGGAAGCTCGCCGGCTTCCCGGTGGCAACGGGTAATGAACAGCTGCAGTCGCTCCAGCATCTGTGGCTCATCGGCATAGTAGAAGGTGAAGTTCAGGTCTCCTCCGCGGCGGTCTTCTTCCCGATCGATGAAGTAGTCCAGGAGGATATGTAATCCACATATCCAGGGAAAGTAGGCCTGCATGACGGGCTGCAGGTGCTCTTTTTGCAGTTGGGGGCAGGCTGCCATGGCCACCAGTTGAAACAGGGCCAGGGTGGAGCCGCAGGCGGCGGAAAACTCCTGCCAGCCGATCTGTGGGTGATCAACCCGGCAGGAGTTGGCCCAGGAGGTAAGGGCGGCTTCCCGGCTCTCCAGGCTGAGGTGTTTGTAGACCTGCAGTTGGCAGTACCAGTCGGCCAGCCGGCTGGCTTCTTCCTGTACCAGGGCGTATGCCGGCAGGCTGCCCAGGCTTTCCCGGCAGGTGTCGACCAGCCTGGAAATGTAGCCGCCGTCGTTTTTCCAGGGGTAGTGGCGGTAATAGTCTTGCTGAGGCCGGTTGGGGTTGAGGGCGTCAATCAGGGAAAGGTGCAGCTGTGCAAAGGCTTGACCGTCCGTGCTGCCGGCCCGGTCGCAGAGGTTATCCAGGTAATCGCACAGGGTCTGGTAGGCGACAATAAAATTAAGCAGCGCCGGTTCCCATTCCCTTCCGGGCACCGCATAGACAGCTCCGCCCTGGCAGTGAAAGGCCTTGCTGTTTATACTGGCCAGGGCCTGGCGGCGCAGTTCCGGATCGGGACAGGCTCCGGCCTGTCGTTTCCAGTTGCTCAGCAGACGCTGGACCACCGGGAGGGTGCGAAATATGTAGTGCCGCAGGATGGCCGGGCGGGTATCCAACCGCACGTTTCGTCCCCTAGCTGGTATATGGCTGTATGCCGGTTTCGTTTGCGGGTGCATATAGATAGCCCTCACTTTCGTCCTGCCAGGTTTTCAGCTGGGAGTAGTAGCCTTCCAGCAAGTAGATGGCCAGTTCGCGGAGTTGTTGGACTGCTGTTCCCCGGGGGAGGCGATCCAGATAGGACAGCCCGTGCTGCAGGAAAAAGCGTGAGGACAGGATGGACTCTTTGAGGGCGCCGCTTTCTACCAACAGCTGCATTACTTCGGCCAGCAGGTCGGTATCATATTCTTCCCGCTGCAGTAAGGTGCAGAGGTGTTTCCTGGTTTTTTCGTTTTTTAGTGCCAGTATGACTGGCAGGGTAATGTTCCCTTGCAACAGATCATGGCCGGATGGTTTTCCCAGGGACTCACTGTCGGCGACGAAGTCGAGTACGTCGTCGATAATCTGATAGGCGTAGCCGGCACAAAGGCCAAACTGCTCCAGGTAACGTACCTGCTCGGCGGGCAGGTGGGCAGCGATGGCGCCCACTTTGCAACTGGAGGCAAACAGGCAGGCGGTCTTGCGAAAGCTTTTTTCATAGTAGTCCTCTTCGCTGATGCGCCAGTCGTAAAGCAGACCCAGTTGTTTGATTTCTCCGGAACACATGATCTGAATGGTAGTGGTAACGCTGTCCATGATTTCCTGCAGCCCGTGCAGGTTAATGAGGTTAAAGGCGGCGGCAAAAAGATAATCACCAGCCAATACGCTGACCTGGTTGCCAAAGGCATGGTTCAGGCTGGGCCGTCCCCGGCGCACCAGGGACTCATCAATGACATCGTCGTGGGCCAGGGATGCCAGGTGAATGAGTTCAATAGCTACGGCGATATCCAGGACGGTATCCGGTTCACACTGCCCCAGGGAGGAACAGAGGTAAACCAGCCGGGGGCGCAGCATTTTCCCGCCGCCTTCCATTACATATTGCAGGACTTCGTCGATGTCATGGTTGTAGGTGGTTAGTACCTGGCACATACGCTCTTTGACGGCTGCTGCGGGAAATTCGGGAAGAATGGCCGGCTGCGGATCGATAACAAACACCCCTTTTATTTCTTCTAAGGGGATTTTACCCATTAGGGGGCGAAACGATACAGATGTATGGTACCACACACCAGGCATATCCCCGGCTTACCCCGAAATGTCCAGATCTGCATCTGTAACTGCAGGTCCCCTATTTAACGGGAGTTTTTCAGGATTTTTTGTTTTACCTGCTGGTGGGCATAGTTTTCGATATGGTCATCCAGGGCGGCAGGGGTATCCAGGCCGCGTCGCTTGAGCATGGCGCCGATGAAGAAGTCGGCCACGGATGGGTTTTTGGGCAGCAGCGGCCCGTGCAGATAGGTGCCGATGAGATTTTTGTAATGCAGGCCTTCAGTGTGATCCTGGCCATTATTGCCATAGCCCCGCTGGACGATGCCGAATGGTTTTAAGGTGGGGTCATCAAAAAAGGTGCGCCCGCCGTGATTTTCGAAGCCCACTACGCTGACGGTTTTCTCCTCCAGGGTGGACTCCAGAAGAATATTGCCGATAAGTCGGTCACTGGCTCCCCGGGTGTGAAAAGGGAACAACCCCAGTCCTTCCATATTCTCTCCGTCGGCAGCGATATAGGAACGGCCCAGGAGCTGGTAGGCTCCACAGATAAACAATACGGGCAGACCGTTATCAATGTGCTGAAACAAGGTATCAGCCCTCCGGGCCAGGTCACGGTAAACCAGTCCTTGCTCCCGGTCGGAGCCCCCGCCCATGAAGAGCATGTCCAGCTGGTCCAGGGGCAGATCGTCTCCCAGGGATATCTCTTGAATGCGACCGGGATAACCACGCCAGGAGAGTCTTTTCTGCAGGCAGATCAGGTTGCCGCGATCTCCATAGAGGTTCATCAGGTCTGGATAAAGGTGGGCGATAGTCAGTTCATGCATCGGCGGTTACCTTCCTTTTCGTTCATGCCCGCGCCCTCACCCGCCGTTCTGGCACTGCGGGCTGGCTCTTCTCCATTTGCTCCAGTATTTTGCGGCACTGGAACAGGGCGGTATAGGTGGAGAGCAGGTAGACAACTTCGTTCTCCCCTTGCAGAGTCTCGACAATACCCTTCTTTAGATCCGCTTCCAGGATGAGGTGGTCGGGGCTGAATCCCGCGTATTTGCAACGCACGGCCATATCGCCGCTGCGCAGGCCGGAGCATACTATTTTCCCGATCTGTTCCTTTGCCTCCCCGGCAATCAGTTCCAGGTCGGCATCCCATATCCAGGAGATGTCCCGCCCATCGGCCACATTGTCATTGAGCGCCAAGAACAGGTCCTTGCCAGCCGGGTCCTGGCTCAGGGTTAGCAGGGCCTGGTTTAAACCGGTGGGGTTTTTGACCAGGATGAGGGTAGCCCGCTTGTTCCCGAGTTGGAAGGTCTCCATGCGCCCGGCCTGCGGTTTGAAGGCCTTGAGCGCCCGCCGGATGGACTTTTTGTCTACTCCCAATGCCAACCCCACGCTTACGGCCGCCAGTGCATTGTAGGCATTGTAGAACCCCCGGTAGGGACTGAGAATGATAAGGTCGTTGACCCGGAAGCCAATCCCTTCGTTCAGCTGCAGGTCGCGGGCGGTGAAATCAAGCGTGGGATTGCGGTTGCCGCAGCCCGGGCAGCGGAACTGGCCCAGCTGGGCATAATGATAATTATCATAGCGCAGTTCCTGGCCACAGCGGATGCAGTACCGGCCTTCCCGGCTTTCCAGGCTTTCCCGGCTATCGTAAGCGCTGGGGGCAAAGCCGTAATACTTGATGTTTACCTTCTCCAAATCAAGAAAATGGGTCATGACCGGGTCGTCGCCGTTGAGCAGGAGGGTGGCGCCGCTTCCCTGTACCGCTGTGCGGATGGTGCGTACCGTATAATCCAGTTCCCCATAGCGATCCAACTGGTCGCGAAAGAAGTTGGTTACCAGAACCAGACCGGGACGGCTATGCTTAAAGACCAGCGGCACATTGGCTTCATCGGTCTCCAGCAGTGCGTAGTCGAAGACCCGGTTCCCTCTCAGGTTAGTACACTCGATAAAAGCCGTGGTAATGCCAGTTAGCATATTGGCTCCCGCCCGGTTGTGAACAAAGGTGGAACCGTTTTCCCGTAAAATGGCCGCGATCATGTTGGCAGTGGTGGTTTTGCCATTGGTGCCGGTGACCAGTATGACCTGCCCCTCTACCCGGGCGGCGAGATCGTGAAGCAGTCCGGGGTATATGCGCAGGGCCAGCCGACCCGGGAAATTGCTGCCCTGATTGCCCAGCAACCGGCTAAAAAGGATCAAGGTTTTGCCCACCAGGAGGGCCAACCATTTTCTTAAACTTTTCATTTCCGACTCCCTTCCGGTTCACACCCTCTAATCTAGCACAAAGAGGCGGCTGGCTAAAGGTTTAAGCATAAAAAAAGACCTGTGCTTTACAGGTCTTGAATATAACTGATTGGGGTATTTAAGAACCAAATTTTCTGATCAGGTCCATTACCCTACGGTGTCGGTATCCGCTGCGATTGTAGAGCTGGTTATACACGGCTTCCAGCTTGCGGGCCATGGCCTGGGAGGAAAGGCTGTCGGCCTTTTTCAGGGCGTTTAGCCGATATTCTTTGTAAACAGTGCCATCACTGAGCAGCTTGCAGATGGCACTGACAAACGGTTCGATTTCACAGGGGGTAAGAATACCATTAACCCCGTCATCAACCATATCCAGGACGCCGTTGGCCTTCACTGCAACCACCGGCAGACCGGCGGCCATGGCTTCAATCAACACCAGGCCCTGGGTCTCGGTTACGGAGGAGAATACGAACAGGTCGGAAGAATGGTAGATGTCGACCACGGTTTCGAAGGGGTGCGCCCCGGTGAAGATGACATCCTGCTCCAGGGAAAAGCCCAGCTTTACCGCCAGTTTTTTCAGGTCATTTTCCAGGGGTCCCTGGGCGGTTAGGACCAGGGTGGTGGCAGGTATTTTCTCCCGTACCTCTTTAAACGCTTTGATGAGAAATTCCAGGTTTTTCTCTTTGGTGAGCCGCCCCACAAATAACAGGATGCGGTTTTCTTCCGGAATGTTATAATTCCGGCGCAGCCAGGTGCTGTCACCATTCTCTATTCTATGTACCGGGACTCCGGTGGGAATAACGGATATGGGTGTAGTAATGCCATACCCATGCAGGATTTCTTCCACCTCCACGGTGGGTACGATCACATGATTTACCTGGTTGCAAAAGCGCGTACTGTAGCGTACGGTAACATCCCGGGCCAAATCCTGTGCCACGGGAACGTAATGCACGTACTGATCGTAGAGGGTGTGATAGGTAAAAACGATGGGCAAACCGAAGCGCCGGGCATAGTGCAATCCCACCCGTCCCATGGTAAAGGGGGAATGTACATGAATAAGGTCCAGATTAAGCCGCCGCAGCAGGTTAGGCATGCCCGGGTAAACGGGTACGGCCAGGGTGTAATCGGGGTTGGTCGGGGAAGGTAGTGAGTAGTAGCGGTAGACTCCCGGCTCCTTTTCCGTAAAGTTGGGATAGTTGGGGGCAAAAATATAGATCTCATGCCCCATCCGCATTAGTTCTTCCTTAAAGGTTACTATCGATGTAACCACACCGCTGGTATATGGTTTGTAGCTGTCTGTGAATATGCCAATGCGCAACCGCGTTGCCTCCTTAGCTTTCCGAACAGTACTATTTTACTACCTATATGGCATTTCCGCAAATTCACCTTTGCTGGTAAGAAGCGGTTATTTGACCGCTTGCAGGTTCTAATCGGGAGTATTGGTGTCATAAAAGTCGTATTCGGCAATCTCAAAGGCCTCGCCCCGATCAGACATCATTCCGGGAAACAGTACATCCTCTTCGGCGGGTGGTGTGAAGCGGTTTTCCTGCTCCCGTGCACAGTGGACGCACAGGGTAGTGTTAATCAGGCGTTCCAACCGGCGCGGGTCAATCGGCTGGCCGCACACTTCGCAGATGCCGTATTTCCCCTGCTGGTATTGTTCCAGGGCATCATTAACCTTCTCCAGTTCAAATTCCATCAGTTCCAGGAGGCCCATATCCTTTTCCCGCTCATAAGTCTCGCTGCCAATGTCGGCGGGATGCTGGTCATAAAAGGAGAGTTCGTCTATGGTGTCGGTCAATGGGGTCATCATGTATTCCTGCTTGCGGTGGATAATCTCCTCGATTTTCTGTTTGCGGGCCTGCAGCCGGTTTAATAACTGGTCCATTATTATACCTCTCCTTATCGTATTTATCAGCCACGGTTAGATGGGACACTGCCCGAGCTCCCTTACAGTAATATTCTTCTTTTGATGCGGTTATTATACCCCGCTGCAGCATCGCGGGCCTTTGAGCGGGAATAAAGGGCACGGGCTGGCGATGGTCGTCCCGGCTGAGCTGCAAAAATCCCGCCTTGACAGACGGAGACCGCTCCTATAAAATTAATGCAAATTTAGTCATGTTTCGTAACGTTATTTGCTTTTTTTGTTCCCGTTTGGTGATTTTTGTCTAGGTTATGTTATCTTTAGTTGTGTTTAGCCCATCACCAGCAAGGGCTCGCTGCGGTCAATAACTTAATAATGATCTTCGATCTTGTTTCCCTACGGCAGAGGGCTAGGGGGAGCAGGACGGTGGGTTTGATATGCTGTAACCCAGAAGGTATAAGGGGAAACCCTGGTGCCTCCCGTGTTTGGAAAGAAGATTTTTCGGCAGGGTGGACTATGAGCGTAAATTACGTTCTTCCTGACCCGTTATCATTTACGTTAATGAGCGGTTGGTGTCATCCTTGCCAGGTTTGAAGACAAGCCAGATTCGACTTTCCGATTCTGGCTTTTTTGTCTGGTTTTTGGTTGGAGAGGAGTATTTACAGGTGCACAGTAAGGCTGAGTTCACTATTGATGTTAAGAAGCCGGGGAGACCTTACCACTGGAAGCTCCTTCCCCTTTTGCTGGTCCTTGTTTTGATTTTCATCCTTTCTTTTGCCCTGGGTCGTTATCCGGTTTCTCCACTGGAACTGGTTTCCGTGCTGGCAGAGCGTTTTTTCTCCGGCATTCCCGTGTTCTGGGAGGATACCGTGGAAACGGTGGTTTTTCAGGTTCGTCTGCCCCGTATCCTGGCCGCTATTCTGGTCGGGGCCGCCCTGTCTACTGCCGGGGCAGCTTACCAGGGCATGTTTAAAAATCCGCTGGTTTCCCCCGATATTCTGGGAGCCTCGGCCGGAGCCGGCTTTGGGGCCGCCCTGGCGATATATTTTTCTTTCAGCATGGTCGGCATTCAGGTTATGGCCTTCATTGGCGGCTTGCTGGCCGTAAGCCTCACCTACGGAATCAGCCTGCGAATACGTCACGATTCCATGCTGGCCCTGGTGCTGTCCGGGGTTATGATAGGTTCACTTTTTACCGCCTGTATTTCCATGATTAAATACATTGCTGATCCTTACGACAAGCTCCCTGCCATTACTTTTTGGTTGATGGGCAGCCTGGCTTCCATAACTCAGCGCGATGTAAAGATGGCCGTTATTCCGATTCTGCTGGGCATGGTGCTTTTGTTCCTGCTGCGCTGGCGTCTTAATGTAATTGCCATGGGCGAAGAGGAGGCTCAGATGCTGGGACTTAACACCAAACGCCTGAAAACGGTGGTGATTATCTGTTGCACCTTGATGACGGCTGCCGCTGTATCCATCAGCGGCCTGATCGGTTGGGTGGGTCTGGTTATTCCCCACCTGGCCCGCATGATCGTGGGTCCCAATTATCGGGTGCTATTGCCGGCCTCCATCTTGCTGGGCGGTGCCTACATGTTGCTGGTTGATGACCTGGCTCGTCTTCTGGCCACTATGGAGATTCCCCTGGGTATTTTAACTGCTCTCATTGGGGTCCCCTTCTTCCTGTACCTGCTGCTGAACAGCCGCTGGGGATGGAAATAGGGAGATATGGGCCTGGGGCTGCAATGCGAGGCTGACGACATATAACGTGAAGAAAAAGGTGGCATGGACATGGATCTGGAGTTGGCAAATCTGGGCTGTGGTTACGGATCACGCACGGTGGTGGATGATATTTCTTTTACCGTTAATGCGGGTGAGGTGATTTGCCTGCTGGGTGCCAACGGCTGCGGGAAAACCACTCTTCTAAAGACTATTCTAGGCCTGCTTAAGCCGACGCGTGGGCAAATTCTGCTAAATGGTGTCAATATTAAAAGCTGGTCCTGTGCCCGTATTGCCAGGGTTATCGGCTATATCCCCCAGCTCCATGATCCCCCCTTTCCTTTCCGGGTACTGGATGTGGTCCTGATGGGCCGTACTGCGCACATTAAGCCCTTCTCTTCGCCGTCAGCCAAAGATGAAAGGATCGCCCGCCGTTGCCTGGATATGCTTAATATTTCCCACCTGGAAGAGCGAGTCTATACCGAGATAAGCGGCGGGGAAAGACAACTGGTATTGATTGCCCGCGCACTGGCCCAGGAGCCGCAGATTCTCATTATGGACGAGCCTACCTCCAGTCTGGACTTTGGCAACCAGGTTAAGGTGTTAAGCCATATTCAGCAACTTGCTCGTATGAACCTGGCGGTACTTATGTCCTGCCATTTTCCCGAGCATGCCTTTCTCTATTCCACCCGGACCATCCTGCTGAATCAGGGTAGAATCCTTTACAGTGGCCCCCCGGCTGATGCTATAACGGCAGAGAGGTTAAAAACGCTGTACGGAGTGGAGGTGGATATCATAACCGTTAAAAATCGCTTAAACCAGGAGCTGCAAGTCTGCGTACCGTCCCATCACCTGGCTGCGGATGGTGAACCGATCAGCATGGAAAAAAGGAATCGCTTGGCGCTGACTGCCTGTGGAGAATAAAGGAGGCGGCTTAATTATGGCAATCAATGCAAAGGAATTTGACAAAATAGCCCGGGAGGTCTTTGCACCTATTTATCCGGTGCTGGCAGAACAGATGATCAACCACACGGGAATAAGTCAGGGGCTTTGTCTGGACGTTGGATGCGGAAGCGGTTATTTGGGCCTGGCATTGGCCCGTGTCAGCCAATTGGAAGTAGTGCTGTTTGATGAATCCTCAGATATGCTCGAACTGGCTGAGGGTTATATCCATGAAAGTGCCCTGGGGTCCCGGGTGAAAACCTTAAAAGGAGATGTTCATGGCATTCCCCTGGATAGCGAAACTATTCAATTGGCGGTCAGCCGGGGTTCCATGTTTTTTTGGAATGACCGGGTCCAGGCTTTCCGGGAGATTTATCGGGTACTGGCAGTAGGTGGAGCAGCCATGATTGGCGGGGGCTTTGGCAATGCGGATTTACTGCGGGAAGTAGAAGCAAAAATGCTTGAAAGGGATCCGGAATGGAAGGAAAAGAGGCGGCAGCGTATCGGCCAATCAAAGGTACAGGATTACCGGGAGGAACTGGAACGGGCGGGGATACCTTCTTTTGAAATTCTGCAGGATGAGTCTGGACTGTGGGTTGTCATGAGGAGGATCGCTTAAATGAAGTGTACGATTTGTGAGCGGTTTTGTGTGATTTCCGCAGGTAGAAGCGGAGCTTGCGGACTCTACCTTAACCAGGGGGATGAAATCGTTGAACGCTGCCCCGACCGCTACCTGATAACTACCCCGATTTCCATCGAAACCATGCCAATAGTGCACTTTCACCCGGGCGGCAAGTTTCTGCAAGTAAGTACGGCGGGCTGTAACTTTAGCTGTTCCGGGTGTATCTCCACCGTAATCGTAAAAGAGCTGGAAGCAGACAGTAAGGCCCTGCGTCACCTGCAACCTGATGAAATAGTCGCCATGGCGGTTAAGCAGGACTGCCTGGGTATTACCTTTCTCATAAATGATCCCCTGGCTTCCTATTTTACCTTTATCCGACTGGCTCGGGAGGCAAAAAAGGCCGGGCTGCTGGTAGGGTGTTCTTCAAACTGCTATTTCAGCGAACAGTCTCTGGCCGCTCTTATTCCTTTTCTGGATTTCATCAATATTGGCATCAAGGGTCTTAGCGATGAGAGTTACCGCCGCTGCGGGGGAAGCAGCGCCGCACCGGTTTTACGTAACTTAAAAACCCTCTATGATAACGGAGTGCATGTGGAAGTATCCTGTATTCTGGAACGTGACAATAAGGAAGAAGTGCTGCAGCTAGCTCAGAGAATCGCGGCTGTTTCACCGCATATTCCCCTGCAGTTGATGCGCTTTATTCCCTTCGAAGATGCCGACCCCGCCCGGGAGATCTCTATTCCGGAAGCAGAAGACTTCTGGATGAAAGTAAAGCAACACCTGCCCTACGTATATCTTTTCAACTCACCCGGCACCCGTTATCTGGATACTCCCTGCCCCCAGTGCGGTTCTACCGTCTACCGCCGTGATTTTTATGGGCCTATGGGAGCCAAGCTGAAAAATTTACGTGAAATTCATGAAGCCGGAGGGGTCTGCCCTCATTGTGGACTGGCTTCACCAATAGGCAACGGTGCTCCTGCCAACCCCTATCAGGAAGGGGGTTTTCAGGGGGGCTACCCTTTCACCCGCGCCCTGGAGATGATTCAAGCTATTCTCATTGCTCTGGGGGTTACGGATAAAAGAAAGGTAGTAAAGGTCTGGGAAGAGGTTCTTTTGGAGCAACGCCTGCCCGATCTGCATCACCAGATGCAAAGCCCCAAGTCTTATCTGACATTAATCCGTCGTTACGGGCAGATAGCTGGTTGTGATTCCCGGGCCGAGGAGCTGGCGGGATATATGGAAGAAAAGATCGCCCTTGTTGAAGCCGGGTATACTCGCATTAAAAATCGACCGCGCGTGTATTACTGCATGGGCAAGCCATTGTTTTGCATTAAGGGTGAACGCTTTGAAAACCAGCTGGTGGAATTGGCGGGAGGCCACAGCGTTAACAAGGAAATAGAGGTCGACGGGCGCCCCGGAGAAACGCTTACTCCCGCTGAGCTGATGGCGATTAACCCCGAGGTAGTCTTTATCTCCGCCTTTATATCTGCTCCAGTGGAGAGCTTTTATCAGTCCTGTGCCGAGAATGCCATCGACATACCTGCGGTCCGCGATGGACTGGTTTATCTGCATCCTTCTCCCGGTTGGGATTTCGGTAACCCCCGTTGGATATTGGGCCTTATGAATGTAGCCAATCTGCTGCACCCGGATGTTTATCATTTTGATATACAGGAGGAAAGCCAGCGCTTTTACCGCAGCTTTTACGGGGTGGAGTACGATCCCTCCACCATCAATCGTTCTTTTAGCAAACCGACCCGGCACTGGAGTTGGAAATAGTCAGTCATATTGACTGCCTGCACAGTGGGCGGATTTCTTAACAAAAGAACTAACTGGCTCCTGTATATTCGGTACAAAGGGACAGGTGAGGTTCACGAGGAGGTGGCGGTACTTATTACTAAAAAGGGCCGGGAATTCGGAGCTGCGGTATTTTTCCCGGGTCCGGGAAACATTTGCTTATTTAAGACCAAACAAGGGGAGGAAGAGAAATGAAGAGACGGTATCAGATTATTGCGGTTATACTGGCAATAATGCTTATGGCCACCTGCTGTCTGGCCGGGTGCGGCCAGAAGGACGATTCGCAGCCGCCAGCCACTTCCAGTCCTGCTACCCAGGTTATAAAAGATATGGCGGGTCGGGAACATGAGCTTCCGGTACAGATTGACAAGGTGTTTTCTACCAGCCCGGTGGGCACTATTATGGTCTATACCATTAATCCGGATAAGTTGCTGGGATGGAACTATGAACTGCGTGAGGACGAAAAGAAATACATTCCCGAGAAGTATCATAATCTGCCCAACCTGGGAGGATGGTACGGGAAGGCTACCTGCAATACTGAAGAAGTGCTTAAGCTGAAACCCGATATAATTCTTTCCATGGGCGATATCAATGAGATGGCCCTATCCCAGGCGGATCAAATCGAAAAACAGCTGGGCATTCCGGTCATCCAGGTAGACGGTTCCCTGGACAAGCTAGGTGAGGCCTACACCTTCATGGGAAAACTGCTGGGAGAAGAAACGAAAGCTGCCGAGCTGGGTACTTACTGCCGGCAAACGGTTGAAGATGTGCAAAAGAAGGCCGGTCAGGTAGCAGATAATAAACGTGTCCGGGTTTATTATGCTGAAGGTGCGAAGGGATTGGAGACTGACCCCCGTGGCTCCATGCATACTGGGGTGCTGGACATGGTGAAAGGCGAGAACGTGGCGGAAGTTGTTACCAAAGGCGGCATGGGCATGACCCCGGTGTCCATGGAGCAGCTTCTTTCCTGGAACCCGGACCTGATTATCTGCTGGGGTAAAGCGCAAGGCGGGTATTATGAAAACATTTTCACCGATCCCAATTGGCAGAGTATAAAAGCGGTAAAGGAAAAGAAGGTTTACGCTATCCCCACCACACCCTACAACTGGTTTGACCGCCCCCCTTCTGTAAACCGGATTATCGGCTTGAAGTGGCTGGGCAATCTCCTCTACCCGGATCTATACAAGTACGATATGGCCAAAGAAACCCGCGAGTTTTACAAGAAATTCTACCACTATGACCTATCTGACCAGGAAATAGCTTCCCTGCTGGGATCGAAACGCTAATTTAGGGTTTTAAAATACCTGGCCGGGAGTTCATTCCCGGCCATTAATCAGGGGGCCAAAAAGGAGCGTGTCCGAGCCCTTAGTTGTTCAGGGAGTGGATGGGGGCGGGTATGCGCCCTTTTCTGGCTACAAAGGCGGAGGGGGAGCAGCGGTTTACGGCCATAACCGGAGCCTGGCCCAGCAGGCCGCCGAATTCCACCCGCTCACCGGCTTGCTTCCCCGGTGCGGGGATAATGCGTACCGCGGTGGTTTTGCGGTTGATCATGCCTATGGCCGCCTCATCGGCAATGATGGCGGAAATGGTATCTGCAGAGGTATCGCCGGGAATGGCGATCATATCCAGCCCCACTGAGCATACACAGGTCATGGCCTCCAATTTCTCCAGGGTTAATACCCCCTCGGCAGCTGCCCGGGCCATCCCCGCGTCTTCACTGACCGGAATGAAGGCACCGGTGAGGCCGCCCACATAGGAGGAAGCCATGGCCCCTCCTTTTTTAACTGCGTCGTTCAAGAGGGCCAGAGCGGCAGTGGTGCCCGGAGCTCCCACCCGCTCCAGGCCCATGGCCTCCAGGATGTCGGCCACGCTGTCACCTATGGCAGGAGTAGGGGCCAGTGACAGGTCGACAATGCCAAAGGGTACTCCCAGGCGCTCGGAAGCGGCCCGGCCAACCAGTTCCCCGGTGCGGGTGATTTTGAAGGCGGTATTCTTGATGAGATTGGCCAGTTCGCCCAGATCTACCCCCGGGTTGGCTTTGACTACACTGGCCACCACTCCGGGGCCGCTGATACCGATATTAATAGTACATTCCGGCTCCCCCGGTCCATGGTAGGCACCGGCCATGAAGGGATTGTCCTCTACAGAATTGCAAAAGACCACCAATTTGGCGCAGCCCAGGCCATCCCGATCGGCGGTCAGTTCGGCGGTCTTTTTAACGACACGCCCCATGTCATAAACGGCCTCCATGTTAATTCCGGCTCTGGTGGTACCCACGTTCACCGCCGCACACACCCGTTCCGTACTGGCCAGGGCCTCGGGCAGGGCTTGAATCAGGGCGAGGTCCCCCCGGGTATATCCTTTATGTACCAGCGCGGCAAAACCGCCCAGGAAATTCACTCCCACTTCGGCAGCGGCTTTGTCCAGGTAGTAGGCAATCTGAAGCATTTCTTTGTCATCCAGTCCGTTGGCCACCATGGCCACCGGGGTTACGGAGATACGTTTATTAATAATAGGGATACCGTAATCGCGTTCGATGTCCTCCCCTACCCGGACCAGTTTTTCCGCCTGGCGGGTTATTTTTTCATAAATCTTACGGCCGGTGCGCTGTCCATTTTCGCCCCGGCAGTCCTGGATGTTGATCCCCATGGTGATGGTGCGGATGTCCAGGTTCTGCTCGGTCACCATCTGGATGGTTTCCAGGACTTCTTCCCGACTAATCGCAAAACGCATAACAACGACTCCCTTTTAGTCAATATTGGGTTAAGGAGGGCTTCCCTCCTTAAGCTTGGGGTAATGGATAATAGACACAGATAACACGGATTGTATGGATCAGCACAGATGCCAGATCATGTTATTGCCGCCGCCATTGATTTATACTAAGCTCCACATTTTTAGAAAAGACGAAATCAGCAACTTTTTTAAAGGTATTACCCACAGGTTTGCACAGCTTGGCCGAATTCCTGGCATGCCTTGTTCTGCCCCTAATCCTCGATACTTATATCCGGTGCATGAAACGGAAGATATCTTCGTGTTGGACAGTGATCTCCAGTTCCATTTCCCGGCCTTTGGCGGTAAGAAGGTCTCTTAGCTCTCCCAGTTCCACGGCGCTGCTGCTGATATCAACTACCATGACCATGGTGAAAAAGCCCTGTAATATAGTC
>Ga0116193_1002330_pt1 | contig 14538 bp, 7 predicted proteins | sample AD_UKC115_MetaG_FD_89892 | JGI IMG/M metagenome (GOLD analysis project Ga0116193, IMG submission 89892) | Active sludge microbial communities of municipal wastewater-treating anaerobic digesters from Hong Kong - AD_UKC115_MetaG | ecosystem: Engineered > Bioreactor > Anaerobic > Digestate | place... | reverse complement strand
CGTGCGAGGTGAAGGTGCTGGCGGGCACCCCCGAGCACCTGGACTCGGTGATGGACGACGCCGAGAAGGACAAGCTGAAGATCATGTACCCGTGTGTGTCGCGGGCGCTGACGCCGGAGCTGGTGCTCGACTTCTAGCTGCCGGTGGTCGAGCCTGTCGAGACCCCCTACACCTGGCAGTTCGGGCACCACCACACGTCGCGCTGCGTGAGTGCGGTGTCGCCGAGCTCGCCGTGCTGGATGGGCGTGCCGCAGCGCAGGCACGGCTTGCCGGTGCGCCCGTAGACCCACAGGCGCTGACCGTTCAGCTGGCCGGTCGTCGTGCGCTGGGCGCGATCCTTGTTGGCGTCGATGAGCCGCCAGGCGAGCTCGACCATCTTCTCGAGCTCCGGCACTTCGCCGACGGGCCGGCGCGGAAGCACCCCGCGCAGAAAGCACAGCTCGGCGCGGTACACGTTGCCGAGTCCGGCGAGGTTGCGCTGATCGAGCAGGGCGAGTCCGATCTCGCGCTCGGGGTTCGCGCGCAGGTTGGCGAGAGCCTGCTCTGCCTGCCAGTCGCCGAGGAGGTCGGGGCCGAGGTATCCGACGACGCTGTCTTCGTCGTCGCGGCGCACGACCTCGAACTCGCCCAGGTCGAAGCCCACCGCGAGGAACTCTTCGGTGCCGAGGATTGCGCGCGCCTGAAACTCGGGGCGGAACCACTTCGACCCGTGCCTGTAGAGGTGCCAGGAGCCCTCCATCTTGAGGTGCGAGTGCAGCGTATATTCCCCGACGTGCATGAGCAGGTGCTTGCCGCGGCTCGCCACGCCCTCGATCGTCTCGCCCGTGAGATCGACAGTCGCGAATGCGGGCACCCGGATGTCGCAGCGCGTCAGCACCTGCCCCGCGAGGGCCGCGTTCAGATTCTTCGCCGAGCGGTAGACGGTGTCGCCCTCAGGCATTGTTCTCGAGCCTCCCGTCGATCGCTCGATCCGCGCTGGCTTTCGTCTTGCGACGACGATCCCCTCCGACTACTCCCGTTGTGCAGGAGACGCGAGCCCCGCTCGGCGATCCTGCATAACAGAAGTGTCGAGCAGAAGACTGCCGCGTTGGGCGGTCGCACCTACGCATTGCGCAACCTCAGCCCCTGCGGCGTCGCCACGAAGCCTGCCTCCACGAGGGCGAGGCCCAGGGGGGTGCCGACCGCGAATTCCCCGTCGATGCGCTCCACCTTGAGCTTGCCGAGCGCGGTGCGCACGGTCGAGGTGAGACTGCGGGATGCCGCGGCGAGGGCATCCGCGTCAGAACCGAAGGTGAGCACCGTCTTGCCGCCGCGCTCGACGTAGAGCGTGAGGGTTCCGTCCACGAGCACGACGAGGGCGCCCGCTTTGCGCCCCGGGCGGTGCCCGGCGGTGGTCGAGCCTGTCGAGACCCCGCCCGCCGCCCCCGGCCACCCCAGCGCGGCACCATACGGGTTCGCCGGATCGGTCGCGGCCAGGGTCACCGCGTTCAGCGCGCGCTCTGCCTCAGGATCGCGGGTGAAGCTGCGCAGCCGGTCGACCGTCGCCCCGGTGGCGAACTGTGCCGCCCCGAGCCCCTCGACGAAGAAACCGCGCCGCGCACGTCCCGTCTTCTCGAAACCGGCCAGCACCTTGTACGCGAGCGCGAACCCGCCGCGGATGCCCTCACTCATGACCGCGCCGCGAGTGACCACCCCGTGCCGTTCGAGCAGCAGCTCGGCCATCGCCTTCGCCCGGATCGTGGGGTCGGGTTCGGCCAGCGGCAGCAGCGACCAGCGGCCACCCCCGGCGGGCGGCCCGGACTGGGCGACGGCGAGGGAACGTCCGCGGTACGAGCGAGTGCGCGGGGGACGCGTCTTGACCGGCCCGCCGAGGTGGGCGCGCAGCGCGGTGAACGAGTCGTTGGTGATCAGGCCCGCCCAGACCAGCCCCCACAGGGCCTCGAGCAGCTGCTTGTCGTCGGTGTTCGTGAGCGCACCACCGAGCTGGCGGAAGAAGAACGCACCGCCCCCGGCGAGCACGCCCAGGATGTCGCGCTGGAGTTCCGTCGTCTCCTCACCGCTCGGCTCGGGCAGGGTCAGTGGCGCTGTCGCGGCGAGGTGCAGGCTCACCCACCCGTCGCCGCCGGCCAGCGCTCCGTTGCCCGACCAGACGACCTCGCCCGAGACGGTGAGCTCGTCGAGCCACGCCGGCGAGTAGCCGGGCAGCCGCGCCGGCAGCACGAAGCTCTCCCAACTGGATGCCGGCAGCGAGACCCCCGCGAGTTGGTCGATCACCTGTGCGAGCCCGTCGACCCCGCGCAAACCCGAGCCGCCGACGTGCTGCCAATCGGGCAGGAACCGTGCGAGGGCGGCCGGCTCGACGGGCTCGACCTCCTGACGCAGCGCGGCGAGCGAACGACTGCGCAGCCGGCGCAGTACCTCCACCGAGCACCACTCGGTGCCCGACGCCCCGGGTCGGAACTCGCCGTCCACCACACGCCGATCGGCGGCGAGGCGGCGCAGGGTGTCGGTGACGACGGCGACTCCGAGGCCGAAGCGGGAGGCGGCATCCGTCACAGTGAAAGGGCCGTGGGTGCGGGCGTAGCGGCTCACGAGGTCACCGACCGGGTCGTCGACCGGCTCGATGAAGGCGGCCGGAACGCCGATCGGAAGCGGCACGCCGAGGGCGTCGCGCAGGCGTGCGGCGTCCTCGATCACGGCCCACTGGGCGACCCCGGCGATGGTGACGGGGAGCACACGGTTTGTGGTCTTCAGCCGGTCGAGTAGGTCCGGCAGGACCGTATCGAGACCAGCCCCCGCGGGTTTCGATACGCCCTCTGGGCTACTCAACCAGCGCTGCGCAATCTCCTCCAGTGACAGCGGCCCGAGCATCCGGAGCAGGTCGACGATGCCCTCCGCGTCGCGCGCGGCCCGCTCAGGCGTGAGGCGCTGCAACTCGAGCTCGGTCTGCTCGATGACGGCAGGGTCGAGCAGCTCGCGCAGCTCGGCGCGACCGAGCAGCTCGGCGAGCAGGGTCGGGTCGAGCGACAGCGCCGCCGCCCGGCGTTCGGCCAGCGGCGAGTCGCCCTCGTACATGAACGCCGCGACGTAGCCGAACAGCAGACTGCGGGCGAACGGTGACGGCACCGGGGTCTCGACCTCGACCATCCGCACCTGGCGGGCGGCGATGCGGTTCGACAGCGTGGTGAGCGCCGGCAGGTCGTACACATCCTGCAGCACCTCTCGCACGGTCTCCAGCACGATCGGGAAGCTCGGGTACTTGCGCGCGACCTCCAGCAGTTGGGATGCCCGCTGCCGCTGCTGCCACAGCGGGGACCGGCGGCCGGGGTCACGCCGGGGCAGCAGGAGCGCGCGGGCCGCGCACTCCCGGAACCGGGCCGCGAACAGCGCCGAACCCCCGACCTCCTCGGTGACGATCTCGACCAGCTCGGCGGTCTCGAAGACGAACAGGTCGGCGCCGGGAGGCTCCGCGTCAGTGTCCGGGATGCGCACGACGATGCCGTCGTCGCCCGCCATCGCGGCACCGTCGACCCCGAGACGATCACGGATGCGCGCGGTGACGGCCAGCGCCCAGGGCGCGTGCACGGGCATCCCGTACGGGGAGTGCAGCACCAGTCGCCAGTCGCCCAGCTCGTCACGGAAGCGCTCCACCACGAGCGTCGTGTCGGTGGGCACCTGACCGGTCGAGTCGCGCTGGTCGCTGACCAGCGCGATGAGGTTGGTGACGGCGCGCTCGTCGAGGCCGATCGCCGCCATACGCTCGCGCGCGCCGGTGGTCGAGCTTGTCGAGACGTCGCGGGAGAATCTGCCGATAGCCTCGCCCAGCTCGGCCGGGCGCCCCAGCCCGTCGCCCTTCCAGAACGGCACCTTGCCCGGCTGCCCGAAGGCGGGGCTCACGAGCACCTGGTCGTGGGTGATCTCCTCGATGCGCCAGCTCGTCGTGCCGAGCGCGAACACGTCGCCCACTCGCGACTCGTAGACCATCTCCTCGTCGAGCTCGCCGACGCGCCTGCCCGGCCCGCCCGGGGTCGCCCCGCCCACGATGAACACCCCGAACAGCCCGCGGTCGGGAATCGTGCCCCCGGATGTCACGGCCAGCCGCTGCGCGCCCGGACGCCCCTCGATCGTTCCGGCGACCCGGTCCCACACGATCCGCGGACGTAGCTCAGCGAACTCGTCACTCGGATACAGCCCGCTCAACAGGTCGAGCGTGGCGTCGTAGGCGCTGCGCGGCAGGGTCGCGAACGGGGCGCTGCGGCGCACCGTGTCGAACCACTCCTCCACGTCGAGGGCGCCGAGGGCGACCGCCGCGACGGTCTGCTGGGCGAGCACGTCGAGCGGGTTCGCGGGCACGGCGATCGCCTCGATCTGGCCGTGCCGCATCCGGTCGACGGCGACCGCCGTGTGCAGCAGGTCGGTGCGGTGCTTCGGGAACAGCACCCCCTTGGAGATCTCGCCGACCTGGTGGCCGGCTCGCCCGATGCGCTGCAGCCCGGATGCCACGCTCGGAGGTGACTCGACCTGGATCACGAGATCGACGGCGCCCATGTCGATCCCGAGCTCAAGCGAGCTGGTCGCGACGACACAGCGCAGGCGCCCGGACTTGAGGTCGTCCTCGATGGTGGCGCGCTGCTCCTTGCTCACCGAGCCATGGTGGGCTCTCGCGAGTAAGGCCGGTTGAGTAGACGGCGGAGCCGCCGTATCGAAACCGAGCACCTCGTCACCAGGGTTGCGATACGCGCCTTCGGCGCTACTCAACCCGCTTGGAGCGAGTACTCGCTCCTGCGCGATCTCGTTCAACCGCGCCGTCAACCGCTCGGCCAGCCGGCGCGAATTGGCGAACACGATCGTCGACCGGTGCGCGAGGATGTGGTCGACGATCGACTCCTCGACATGCGGCCAGATCGAGCCGGTCGCCTCGGAGGGCGCGCTGGAGCTGGGAGAAACGCGCAGCGTTTCAGCGACGCCAGCGCCGACGGGGCTACGCCCTGTCGGTCCAGTTGTTGCGCCTTCCTTGGGGGTGAAAACGCCGGGCTCGCTCATGTCGTCCACGGGCACGACGACGGTGAGGTCGAAGGTCTTCGCCGCGGGTGGCTGCACTATCGTGACCGGCGCGCGCCCTCCGAGGAACCGCGCGACCTCCTCGAGCGGCCGCACGGTGGCCGACAGACCGATGCGCTGTGCGGGTTTCGCGAGCAGGGCATCCAGTCGCTCGAGGGAGACGGCCAGGTGCGCACCGCGCTTGGTCGCGGCGACAGCGTGCACCTCGTCGATGATGACCGTCTCCACGCCCGCGAGGGTTTCGCGCGCCGCCGAGGTGAGCATGAGGTAGAGCGACTCCGGCGTGGTTATCAGGATGTCGGGGGGAGTGCGCGCGAGCTGCCGGCGGTCCTGCGCGGTGGTGTCGCCCGACCGCACGCCGACGGTCACGGCGGGGGCCGGGAGTCCCAGTCGCTTCGCCGTCTGCGTCACGCCCACGAGCGGCGCGCGCAGGTTGCGCTCGACGTCGACGCCGAGTGCCTTGAGCGGGGAGATGTAGAGCACGCGAGTGCCCGCACCGGGCTCCCGAGGCCGCGTGATCAGCTGGTCGATCGACCACAGGAACGCGGCCAGCGTCTTGCCCGAACCGGTCGGCGCGACCACGAGAGCGTGACCACCGGATGACACGGCCTCCCACGCACCGAGCTGCGCGGGTGTCGGCGCCGCGAAGGCGCCCGTGAACCACTCCCGCGTCGCGGGGGAGAAGCGGTCGAGCACCATGGCTCTATCCTCCCCCCGCGCACCGACCCCGCGGCCCGTCGTTCTTCCCCAATCCGCGGCCCGTCGTCTCCGCGCCGACCTAGAGAATCGTGTCGCGCTCGCAGGGCTCGCGGCACCGTAGTTGCGGAGGACGACACGCCGATCTGGTGCGAAAGCGGGCGCGGCGCGCGGCGCGCCATCCTCCGTAAGTGCGAGGCGAGCTGAGCCGGATGAGTGAACGCGCGACTAGAGGTGCTCGGCGAGGAACCCCGTCAGGTCGGTCAACTCCTGCGTGGAGATCGAGTGGCCGAGGTCCTCGTAGATGCGGATGTGCGGTTCGGAGTGCGTGGGTAGCCACTCCTCCGTGCGATCCACGGCGGCAGCGGGGATGACGGTGTCGGCGGTACCGCGGCCCCAGAACACGGGCGGGCGCACGATCTCGAGCTGGGCATCCCCCGCATGGATGCCGGGCGCGACGAACCCCGACAGTGCAACCGTCGCGGCGAACCGGTCGGGCGCCAGGCGGTTGAGCTGAAGCGCGAGGGCGGCGCCCTGCGAGAAACCGAGGAGTGCGACCGTCGTGTAGTCGACCGTGTCGAGCCAGTCGAGCACCGCCTGCGCGCCGGCGTCGACCGCGGCCGGGTCGGGCTGGCCGGGGTTCTGGCCGGCCAGCGACCACCACGCGTATCCGGCGCTCTCCTTGATCGGACCGCGCAGCGAGGCGACCGTCGCGGCCAGCGGCAGGCGCGGCGACAGGCTGAAGAGGTCGCCCTCGTGCGAGCCGTAGCCGTGCAGAAGCACGATGAGCGGCCGGCCGGCCCGCTCGCGTTCGGGGGCGGACCAGAGAATCGCTGACTCATCGAGTTGCATTCGCCCACACTACTTTGGGCGACAATGGAGCATGAGCTCAGTAGGCACTCCCGACCCCAACTCCGGATGGCTGTCCGAAGAGGAACTCGCCGAGACCCGCCGCCGCCTGCCCCTGCTCTATGTCGAGGCGGTGCCGGTGCGTGTCGACGGCCTCGGCCGGGTGACCGAGGTCGGGATGCTGCTGCGCGCCAACAACGGCGAGATCACCCGCACGCTCGTCTCCGGCCGCGTGATGTACGGCGAGACTCTGCGCGACGCGCTGTTCCGCCACCTCGAGAAGGACCTCGGGCCGATGGCCTTCCCGCTGCTGCCCGCCAGCCCCGTGCCTTTCTCGGTGGCCGAGTACTTCCCGTGGCCGGGGTCTAGTCAGTTCATGGATTCCCGCCAGCACGCGGTGTCCCTCGCCTACGTGGTTCCCGTTACGGGAACGTGCGAGCCGCGCCAGGACGCGCTCGAGATCACCTGGCTGCGACCCGCGGAGGCGGCATCCGAGTCGGTGACCTCCGACATGGAGGGTGGCCGCGGTTCGCTGCTGCGCGCCGCACTCGCGTCGGTGGGCGTGCTGCCGTAGGGCTCAGGCTGAAACGCACATACGAGGTGCGGCAATCAGCCCTCTCTCGCGCTAGCGAGGGAACGATTGCCGCACCTCACATGAGGCTTGGAAGACCTACCGACCGCGGGTGTTCGCGCGCACGACCTGGCCGACCCGGATGGGGCCGCCCGAGCTCTGCGCGCGACCCTTGCCGCCGCGCGGACGCGACGGGGCCTGCTCGGCAGAGCGGGCCGGCTGTGCTGCACGGTCGGCCTGCGGGGCGGATGCCCGCCGCTCCCCGGTCACGGCTGCGCGGCCACCACCGGCCGAGGTGCCCCGAGCCGAACCACCGGCGGGCGCGCCGGAACGAGCCGGCCGTCCGCTGCGGTCACGACGGGGTGCACCCGAACCGGCACTTTCGCCATCACGACGAGCCTGCTTGCGCTGGGCGTTCGCACCCTGCGAGCGGCCGCCGCCACCGGCGGGGGCAGCGACACGGGGCGCGGGCTTGACGTAGGCCGCGACATCCCCGACCAGGGCGGTCACGGCGGCCGACTTGGCGGTCACCGTCTGGGGCGTGACCGTGATCTCGGCCTTGCGCAGCAGCGCTGCGGTGTCCTTGCGCTGGGTGGGCAGCACGATCGTGACGACCTCGCCCTCCTTGCCGGCGCGGGCGGTGCGGCCCGAGCGGTGCAGGTACGCCTTGTGCTCGGCCGGCGGGTCGACGTGGATCACGAGCTCGATGTCATCCACGTGAACACCGCGAGCGGCGACATCGGTGGCGACGAGAACCCGGGTCTCACCCGAGGCGAACGAGGCGAGGTTGCGGTCACGGGCGACCTGCGAGAGGTTGCCGTGCAGGTCGACGCTGGGGATGCCGGCGTCGGTCAGCTGCTTCGCGAGCTTCTTGGCGTGGTGCTTGGTGCGCATGAACAGGATGCGACGGCCGGTGCCCGAGGCGAGGGTGCGCACGAGTTCGCTCTTGTCGTCGACCGACGCAACCTCGAACACGTGGTGCGTCATCGCGGCGACGTGGCTGTTGGCCTCGTCCACGGAGTGCAGCACCTCGTTGTGGAGGTAGCGGCGCACGAGCTTGTCCACGCCGTTGTCGAGCGTCGCGGAGAACAGCAGGCGCTGTCCGGTCTGCGGCGTCTTGTCCATGATGCGAGTGACCACCGGCAGGAATCCGAGGTCAGCCATGTGGTCGGCCTCGTCGAGCACGGTGATCTCGATGGCGTCGAGGTGAGCGAAGCCCTGCTTCATGAGGTCCTCGAGGCGGCCCGGGCAGGCCACGACGATGTCGACGCCCGACTTGAGGGCGGCGACCTGGCGCTGCTGCGAGACTCCGCCGAAGATCGTGGTGATCGTCAGACCGTAGGCGCTGGCGAGCGGCTCCATGGCCGCGGTGATCTGGGTGGCGAGCTCCCGGGTGGGGGCGAGCACCAGACCGAGCGGATGCCCGGGCCGACGCTTGCCGCCGGCCAGCGCGCCGCCGAGGCGAGCCACCATGGGGATGGCGAAGGCGAGGGTCTTGCCGGAGCCGGTCTTGCCACGTCCGAGCACGTCGCGTCCGGCGAGGGTGTCGGGCAGGGTGTCGACCTGGATGGGGAACGGTTCGGTGATGCCGTTGGCGCCGAGGGCGGCAACGAGCGGAGCGGGCACGCCGAGCGTGCCGAAGATGTTCTCAGTCATGATGTGTGTTTCTTGGGTAGTGGCTGGTTGAGTAGCGCGCAGCGCGTATCGAAACCAACCGAAAGGGCGAAGGTGGCGGTGCCACATCCGTTCGCCGTGAAAGTGTCTACAACCCGAATGGACCGGGGAGAAGAGGAAGCGTTCTACGACGCAAGGGGGCCGTCGTGGCCCCGCAAGTAATTCAACCCTAGCAGACGGGCTTCTGGCGGCCCTCAGCGGCCGGTCTGGCGGCCCTCAGCGACGCCTCAGTGCGCCCCGAAGTACCGCTCGCCCACCGGGATGTCGACCAGCACCGTGTTGCCGGTCGGCGCGAGCGGGCACGCCCACGCGGGGTCGTAGGCGCACGACGGGTTGTACGCGAAGTTGAAGTCGAGCACGAGGTCGGCGCCACCGCGTCCCAGGTCGGCGCCCTTGATGGTGTCGAGGAGGTAGCGCCCGCCACCGTAGGTTCCGCCGTGCTTGCCGGCCAGCGCATCCTTCACCGGGACGAAGATGCCCCCGCCATAGGAGGTCAGCCGCCAGACGTCGAGGGTGCCGACGCCGGGCACGTCGACGAGTCCGATCCGTTCGAACGGCACGATGCCGTCGGTTCCGGTCTCGACGTCGAGCTGGGCATCCGGGGCGGCAAGCAGCGGCAGCTCGAAGCGCCAGCCGGGCTCGTAGGGCCGGGTCGGCAGGCCCGTGAAGTCGGCTCGGTCTTCGGGCAGCAGGGGAGACGACGGATGCTCGGCGAACAACTCGTCTCGCGTGCGCCGCCACAAGTCATGGGCGGCGGACAGATCGCGGGAACCGCGAACCTCGGCGTAGAGGGCGAAGACTCTCCGCCGCCAGTCGGCAACGTCGAGTGCGGTCATGCTCACACGCTACCCCCGCCTCTTCTGCACCCCAGAACACGGCAACCCCCGTTCTGGGGCGTGTACCCCGATTTGTCCTCCGATATGCTTGGGGAGGCAGCCCGATGCGGTACCCCATTCTGAGGGGCAGTTTCGGCGGTGCCGACCTGACCTGGGGGATGACATGTTCGGCAAGGGCACGGCGCGCGCGAAGTCGCGCGGCAAGTGGTGGCAGTGGGGCAAGGGCCACGCGGCCGTGGCGACGGCGGTCGTCGCCGCTCTTCTGGTCCCGACGACGGGCAGCCTCTCGGCCTCGGCCGCCGACCTGCAGCCGGTGCTCATCGAGATCTCCAAGACCGCGACTCCCGCGGCCCCGCAGGCGCTCATCCCGGGGGAGCAGGTCGTCTTCGACATCGAGGTCAGCTGCTCGTCGACCGACACCGACTGTGTCGGCATGAAGGTCACCGATCCCATGCCGACTCCGCTGACCCTCGTGTCGGTCAGCCCGTCTCTCTCGTACACCGTGGTGCAGACTGGCAACTCATTCGTCGCGAGCTTCACTGACGTGCTGGACGAGGGCGTCGGCCTCAGAGCCGGTGCCACGGTCAGCCTTCAGGTGATCGCGGCGGTGCCGAACAACGTCGACGCCAGCTTCAACGGCCAGACCGTCACCAATACGGCGACCGTCACTGTGGACAACCCCACCGTGCCGGAGAGCACGCTCTCGGACACGGCCGACGTGCGCCTGTCCATTCCGCTCGACCTTGAGTCGACGATCTCCAAGACCGTCACACCGAACTCGGTCGTCGGCCTGCCCAACACCGTCGTCAACTTCGACCTCAGCGCGACCAACACCTCCAACACGGCGGTCGACAAGCTCATCATCGAGGACCCGGCCGAGTCGGCCTCCAACGCGTTCGACTACCTCGTGGTGACGGGTCTCACCAACGTCACCTTCCCGAGCGGCGCGAACCGCGTGCAGGTCGACTGGTACAACGGCACGACCTGGACCCTGGGCAGCCCCGCCGCCTCGGCGACCCTTCCCGGTAACCTCTCGTTGGTCAAGGGACTTCGTCTGACGTTCTCCAACTCGGGGTCGACGAAGATCGCCGCTGGAGCGACCGGCTCATTCCGCATCGCCACGAAGACGACGGCCGCCGTGAGCAACATCGTCGGCACGTTCAACGGCTCCAACCTCGCGTCGTCTCAGGTGCGCCTGGGCGTCGACTCGAACACGCCGGTGCTCGCCACTGCGCCTTTCGCGATCCGCGCGGCATCCGTGGCACCCGGGGCCACGAAGGACTTCGAGCCGAACGTCATCATCGGCGGGCAGAACACGACCGTAACCGTTGGAGGATCCAACGGCGGCGACTTCACCATCAACCGCATGACCATCACGGAGCCCAAGCCCGGCTCGACGTCGATGACCGATCAGGGCATTGCGTTCAGCGCGTGGAAGCCGCTCGACATCCAGTGGCCGACCGGCGCGACGCTGGTCGAGGTCACCTACCTCTACGCCACCACGGGCTACGGGGCCCCGGTCACCACGGACACGGTCGGCACCCTGCCTGGGCCGCTCGCTGGCGATACCGTGCTCGGCTTCATCGTCGAGTTCACCGGCACCATGGCGCCCGGTGCCTACGCGACTCTGCCGTTCGTGGCGACCACGTCGACCACCGTGGGCAGCGACGTCACCACGACCGACACGGTGACCGTTGAGGTCGAGACTCCCGCGGGTGCCACTGCGACCGCCGACGCGTCCGACACGCTCACCCGCCGGTCGTCGCGCGTCGACACCACCGTGCGCAAGATCATCTCGCCGGACACCATCTATGCGACTCCCGGTGCGACCGCGCTGCTCACGCTGCCCGCGCAGGTCGCGCCGCTTCCGCCGGCCGTCGTGAACTCGACCGTCGGCGCCAAGACGCTCGTGGTCCGTGACGATGATGCAGGATTCTGGGCCAAGTTCGACCCGAAGTCGATCATCGCCACCGACGTGCCCGCCAACTCCACGCTGACGGTCAAGGGCTACGACGGTTCGACGTGGAGCGACATCGCGGGTGGGGTCGGCATCGTCGGGCCGGCGACCCTCAACCTCACGTTGCCGGCAGGCATCCAGGGTCTCGAGTTCACGTTCGTGCCGACCGACCCCGATTCGGTGCTGCCGCCCGGCTTCAACGTGCAGCCCAACGTGCGGGTCGTGCTGCGCGCGACCGAGCGCGGTACCGGCAACCCGATCATCGATCCGGCCGCGACCGACCCGGTCGTGGTGGCCAACACGGTCGTCTCCGAGGTCACCAACCCCATCGCCACGCCGTCGTTCGCGACGGACTCCGCGGTCGCCGACATCACCCTGCTCCCCGTGCCTGCGGGCGGCCCCGGCCTCATCGACAAGAACTGGCAGAAGGACGAGGTGCTCGCTCGCTCGAACGAGCAGGCGCGTCTCGGCATCTCCTGGGGAACGGGTGGCGTGCAGTACCCCTCGGTGGTGATCTCCGACACCGCGGATGACCCGTCAGCACCCACCTGGGACGTCGCCGACACCGTGTTCGAGGCCTTCGATCTCGTGTCCATTCCGCAGATCACGTCGGGCATGGACGCGTACCTGAAGTACGACGCCATCCAGTCCGTCGAGTTCTACATCCCGGGCACCGGCTGGACGCCGGCCGCCGGCAACCCCTGCGCCGCCAGTGGCGGCACCGCCTGCTACGGTCGCTTCCCCGGGTACACGCTCTCGCAGTTCGAGCGTGACAATGCCGTGGGCGTGCGCTTCGTCGTCATCGAGAACCCGAACCGCGCGAACCCCTCGTCGAGCACACCCGATGCCCCGGCCAAGGGCTCCGGCGTCGCCTCGTCGGTCTTCACCGACCGTCGGCTCGACCTCGTCTTCGAGGTGCGCGACGACCGTCGCTCCAACGGTGACCCCGTGCTCGGCCTCACTCGCGAGACCCTGTACAACACCGCGGAGTTCGGCCAGGTGCTCAACAATGCCCGCGTCGCGATGCGCGACGCGACCAACGCCGTCGTCACCGAGGGCGTCGCCGCCGACACGATCCTCATCCTCGACCGTCCCATCGGCGTCACGACATCGAAGGACTGGTCGGGTGGGCCGCTCGGCATTCCGCCCGTCGGCACCGACCCCCAGTACTTCCCGACCGCGCGGATGACGCTGACCGCGACGAACAACTCCGTCACGCGAGTCGACCACCTCGACCTCGCGGAGCGACCGAAGGCACGCATCCGTTCGACTTCGTCAACCTCTCCGACATCGTGTCGATCACGGTGCCCGGCGGTACCACCACGACGACCGTCATCCTGACCCGTGGCGCTACCCCGACGACGTACTCGCTCAGCCAGGCGCTGGCGCTCACCGAGGCGCAGCTCGCCGACGTGACGGGCATCCAGGTCATTCACGAGGGCCGCATCGACTCCACCGCGTCGACTGTCGTCGTCCTCGACACGCGCCTGCGTGAGCTGGTTCGCGGCACCGCGACGCCGGTGAGTGTCATTGACGACAGCCCCATCGACAACACCGTGACCGCGACGGTACGGGATGCCGGCGGCACAACCGTCGTCGCCCCCGGTGTTGACAACGAGGCGTTCGCGATCGCGTCGGACGACACGACCATCGAGGCGTGGGAGTACGGCGTCGTTGCCACCAAGGACATCGTCGCCGACACGACAGCCAATGTGGGCTCCCCGGCGATCCAGTACGACGACTCCTCGCGCACCGCGAAGATCACCCTGACCGGCCGCCCGACCGGCAACGTGCGCACCACGAAGATGGTCTTCGAAGACGTCAGCCCGTCGTTCTGGAACGCGTTCAACTTCAAGAACTTCGGCCCCGGCGACGCCGGACCCGTCTCGCCCGCCGAGCAGGTGCAGGTCGACGCCCTCGTGGGCGTGACCTACGAGGTCGCCGCCGACAACTCGATCACCGTGAAGTGCGGCGCATCCACCGACCTCACCGCATGCTGGGTGCTCGGCACCCCGCACGCCACCCTGACCCTGCCGAACCTCGGGTCGACGCCGGTGGCGAGCATCCGCGGCCTGCGCTTCACCTACACGAAGCTCGACCAGTCCAACTGGGAGCGCCCGTCGAACCCGACCCAGTCGGTGACCTTCACGGTCGAGCGCCGCGACACCCTCATCGAGAAGAACCCGGATGCCGCGACCGCCGCAGTGCCGTCGACTCTGTTCGGCAACCTCCCGGCGCCGGGCGAGACCACCCCGGGCGTCTACACGAACGCGGTCAGCGTCACCGCGAGCGGTGGGGACACGAGCGACCCGACGCCGGTGTGGGTTGCGACCGACACCGACTTCAAGCAGCTGAAGTACCAGCACCTGCCCGCGCGGGTCGAGATCAAGAAGTCGCCCGTGGGCCAGCAGGCGCTCGGTGTGGACATCCCGTACCAGATCGACGTGATCAACCGCGGTGGAGCCCACGAGAAGCTCCTCGGCTCGGTCGTCGTCACCGACACCTTCCCGGTGGATGCCCAGGGCCCGCAGCTGGTGATCCCCACCGACCCGGACACCGGCCTGCCGTTCCCGGTGTCGACCGCCTTCACCTACGCACTGCTCAACGGCAGCGGCGTCGCCCAGGCGGCTCCGACCGTGACGGCCGTGCTCGGCGCGGCCACGATCCCGAGCCAGACGATCACGTTCACGCTCGTGTCGCCGGCAACCCTGCCCAAGGGCTGGACTCTGCGCATCAACGCCACCCTGCAGCTGCGGCCGCAGTTCGAGACCGGCACGCCCGTCGTCAACACGGCGACCGTGACCTCCGACCAGACCTTCGACACCTGTGACTCGTACACCGACGTCTCGGTACAGAACGTGCAGACCACGAACATGGCCACCTGTTCCTCGTCG
>Ga0116193_1002329_pt1 | contig 14539 bp, 14 predicted proteins | sample AD_UKC115_MetaG_FD_89892 | JGI IMG/M metagenome (GOLD analysis project Ga0116193, IMG submission 89892) | Active sludge microbial communities of municipal wastewater-treating anaerobic digesters from Hong Kong - AD_UKC115_MetaG | ecosystem: Engineered > Bioreactor > Anaerobic > Digestate... | reverse complement strand
TTAGTATTAGTTTTCTGTTTTCGTGAATAAATTTCGGCCGTTTGTGTTTATTCTCCTGTCTTTTTTCGATAAACATCCGGATTTTACCTGTAAAACAATCTTTTTTCAGGATTACAGGAATAATGGCCTGATTTTACCGGTTTTCATCCAGTAAGACTGTTTGAACAGCGAATCGTTACAGATTGGGTGAAAATAATTTCAGATTGTTTTTGCAGGCGGGGTTAGGAAATAAAATTGGTTGGGCGGCAACGTTGTTCGGTGGCGGAAGCTGGTTGTTCACAGGTGGTTGCAGAGTTGAGGGCGGAATAAAAAGCCGGAGGCTGCCAGGGTAACTGACAGCCTCCGGAGCAGATGGTTGACTACTGGTTACACAATCCCCTGTGCAAGCATGGCATTGGCTACTTTCAAGAAGCCGCTGATATTGGCGCCTTTGACGTAGTTGACATAGCCGTCGGAGTTTTTTCCGTAACGCACGCAGGTTTCGTGAATGTTTTTCATGATCGTTTGAAGGCGTGCATCTACCTCTTCGCGGGTCCAGCTCAGGCGCATGGAGTTTTGCGTCATCTCCAGACCCGATGTGGCTACGCCGCCGGCATTGGAAGCTTTCCCCGGAGCATACAGGATTTTGTTGTCCTGGAAGAGTTTGATGGCTTCGGGAGTTGAAGGCATGTTGGCGCCTTCCGAAACACAGATACAGCCGTTCTTTAAAAGCTGGGCAGCATCATTGCTGTCCAGTTCGTTCTGGGTGGCACACGGCATGGCGATCTGGCAGGGAACTCCCCACGGACGCTGGCCTTCGAAATACTGGGCGCTGGGATATTCTTTGGCATATTCGTAAATACGGCCGCGGTAGATGTTTTTCAGCTCTTTCACATACTCCAGTTTTTCGGGAGAAATTCCTTCCGGATCGTAAATGTAGCCATTCGAGTCGGAGAGGGTGACCACCTTTCCGCCCAGTTCGGTTACTTTTTCAACGGCAAACTGGGCCACATTTCCCGAACCCGAGATGGCAACCGTTTTGCCGGCAATCTCTTCGCCAATGGTGCCGAGCATCTCCTGGGCAAAATAGGTTGTTCCGTAGCCGGTAGCTTCGGGGCGCAGCGGGCTGCCTCCCCAGTTGAGCCCTTTTCCGGTGAAAGTACCGGTAAATTCGTTACGCAGCCGTTTGTATTGGCCGTACATGTAGCCGACTTCGCGGCCGCCAACGCCAATGTCTCCGGCCGGTACGTCGGTGTCGGGACCAATGTGGCGGGTCAGTTCTGTCATAAACGACTGGCAGAAGCGCATCACTTCATTGTCTGACTTTCCTTTCGGATTGAAGTCGGACCCTCCTTTACCGCCTCCCATGGGAAGCGAGGTGAGGCTGTTTTTAAAAGTTTGTTCAAAGGCAAGAAATTTCAGGATACTCAGGTTTACAGAAGCGTGAAAACGGATTCCTCCTTTGTAGGGACCTATGGCGCTGTTCATCTGCACCCGGTAGCCCCGGTTGATCTGGACTTCCCCCCGGTCGTCAACCCACGGCACACGGAAGATGATCACCCGCTCGGGCTCTGCGATCCGCTCCAGGATACGAGCCTTCATATAGATCGGGTTTTGAATGAGAAACGGCGCCAGGCTTTCGACGACTTCGTGTACGGCTTGGTGAAACTCCTTTTCCAGCGGGTCTTTGGCAATAATGGCTGCCATGAAATTTTCAATGAATTCTGTAACTCTTTTTTCCATTTTGTATAAAGATTAAACAAAGGTTGTCGATCTAAAAGTTTTATTTTTTCGCCTTTTGCCGGCAAAAAGCTTGAAAACATACAAAAAAAACTATTTTTTCTATCAAAACCGACATTTTTGTGCCAGTAAATGTGAAAAACTTTAAAAATTTAAAATTACTTCAACTTGAAGAGGGTACTTAAAAAATGACGATTGAAACGGAGAAGAGATAATTTTTCGGGCTGTAGCCCGCATTCTGAAGGTGGTCTCTGGTTTTTTTGAAGTTTTGGATTGGTTTTATTTCCAAAAAGGTTGGATGTTTTTCCGGAATGAGAGGGAGAGGTTTCCTGTGCCTTCCAGATATTTTTCTATCTTTGCGCTGATTTTTAGCGATTTGTAGGTATGGCACACAAAGCTGGTTTTGTGAATATTATTGGTAATCCGAATGTTGGAAAGTCTACGGTGATGAATGCGCTGGTTGGCGAACGCCTGTCGATCATTACCTCGAAGATGCAGACGACCCGTCATCGGATTAAAGGAATTGTGAACGGCGACGATTTTCAGATTGTCTATTCCGACACGCCCGGCATTTTGAAGCCGCATTACAAATTGCAGGAGAATATGATGCGGTTTGTGGAAACGGCCCTGATCGATGCCGACATTATTTTATATGTAACCGATGTTAAGGAAGATCCGGCCAAAAACAGCGACTACATTGAGCGGATCCGCAAATCGAATATGCCGGTGATGGTGCTGATCAACAAAATCGACCTGTCGAACCAGGAAGAGGTGACCCGCCTGTTTGACTACTGGACCGGAATTTTTCCGGGCGCCGATGTTTTTCCGGTTTCGGCTACCGAAAAATTTAACCTCCAGCCGGTGTTCGATCGCATCATCGAACTGCTGCCCGAAAATCCCCCGTTCTTCCCGAAAGATGAGCTGACCGACCGCAGTGAACGTTTTTTTATGCAGGAGATTATCCGCGAGAAAATTTTGCTGAACTACCAGAAAGAGATTCCCTACTCGGTGGAGATCGAGGTCGAATCTTTCAAGGAAGAGGAGGAGCTGATCCGTATCCGGGCGGTGGTGTATGTGGAACGCGAATCGCAAAAAGGGATCATCATCGGGCGCGGCGGAACTGCGCTGAAAAAAGTTGGAACAGAAGCCCGGCAGGAAGCCGAAGAGTTTTTTGCCAAAAAAATATTTCTTGAATTGTATGTAAAAGTGGCCAAAGAGTGGCGCGACAAAGAGAACGCCCTCCGCAAATTCGGTTATGAATTTGAATAATCCTGCCACCGTTTAATTCCTCCCGAAAGTATGAGTAAAATAGTAGCAATAGTTGGACGCCCCAATGTAGGGAAATCGACCCTTTTCAACCGTTTTGTCGAATCGCGCAAAGCCATCGTCGATGATGTTTCGGGCGTAACCCGCGACCGCATCTACGGAAAATCGCTGTGGAACGGCGTGGAGTTTTCCGTGATCGACACCGGAGGTTACGTGATCAATTCCGACGATATTTTTGAAGAACAAATCCGTAAACAGGTACATCTGGCCATCGATGAAGCCGATGTGGTGCTGTTTGTGGTCGATGTGGAATCGGGGATCACCGACCTCGACGAGGCGATGGCTTCCATTCTGCGCCGGACCGAAAAAAAGGTCTTCCTGGTGGTGAACAAAGTAGACAACAATCTGCGGCAGGCCGATGCCGTAGAGTTTTACGGACTGGGGCTGGGCGATTTTTTCACCATCTCGTCGATGACCGGCAGCGGAACCGGCGATCTGCTTGATGCAGTCGTGGAGAGTCTGCCCCAAACGGTCGAGGTGGAAGAGGAGGACGAGCTGCCGAAGTTTACGGTGGTGGGGCGCCCCAATGTGGGAAAATCGTCGTTCATCAATGTGCTGATTGGCGAGGAGCGTAATATTGTTACCGATATTGCCGGCACCACCCGCGATGCCATTCATACCCGTTACAACAAGTTCGGCTACGACTTTGTGATTATCGATACGGCCGGCTTACGCAAAAAGGCCAAAGTAAAGGAAGATCTGGAATTTTACTCGGTGCTGCGCTCGGTGCGTACCATCGAAGAGGCCGACGTCTGTTTGCTGATGATCGATGCCGAAACCGGGATGGAAGCGCAGGACGTAAATATTTTCAACCTGATTGTCCGGAACAAAAAGGGGGTGGTGATTCTGGTCAACAAGTGGGACCTGCTGGAGAAAGACAACTCTACGACCACACTCTACCGGAACAATATTTACGAACGGATAGCGCCGTTTACCGATGTTCCGGTTGTTTTTATTTCGGCTCTCACCAAACAGCGGGTTCACAAAGCGCTCGAAACGGCTATGCAGGTGTACAAAAACCGCCGCCAAAAGGTCAAGACCTCTGATTTGAACGAGGTGCTGCTCGAAGCCGTGGAGGCTTATCCGCCGCCATCGGTCAAGGGGAAATACATTAAAATAAAGTACTGCACCCAGCTGCCGTCGCCAACACCCAGTTTTGCGCTGTTTGCCAACCTGCCGCAATATATCAAGGAGCCTTACCGCCGCTACATCGAGAACCAGATCCGTGAAAAATTTGATTTTTCAGGGGTGCCCATCCAGATCTATTTCCGGCAGAAATAATCTTTTTTAAATAATGAAGGAAAGCATAAAAGTGGTGGTGGCCTCTGCCAACCCGGTAAAACTGGAGGCTGTTCGGGCCGGATTTGCCGCCATGGGATTTTCCGGCGTGGAAGTTATCGGGAAAGAGGTTCCGTCGGGAGTTTCAGCGCAGCCGCTTACCGATGCGGAGACCCTGGAGGGGGCGCGCAACCGGGCTCTGCTTGCCCGAAATGCTTTTCCGGAAGCCCTGTTTTGGGCAGGTATCGAAGGAGGAATTCAGCCGCAATCGGGCGGATTGGAAGCCTTTGCCTGGATTGTGATCCTTTCAGCGGAGAAATGGGGAGAGTCGCGCACGGCAACATTCCGGCTACCCGAAGAAGTGGCAAAACTGATTGACGAAGGTTACGAACTGGGGGCGGCAAACGATCTGGTTTTTGGCGGGCAGAACACCAAGCAGAAAACTGGTGCAGTAGGATTGCTGACCAAAGATATTGTCACAAGGACTCAGCTTTATACCCAGGCGGTACAGCTGGCGCTGATCCCTTTTGGCAATCCCGGCCTGTACAAATAGGCGGTTGGCGGAAAATCAGCCGATGCGGGCAATTAAATCTTCAATCCGGATTCTCTCCTCTTCGGGAAGTACCAGCTGAATTTTTTTCCCTTCCAGGAATTCGCCCACTTTGGGGCCTACCTCTCCGGTGATGATGATGTTGGCTTTTTTCTTCTCGATCAGTTGGGCCAGTTTTATTCCGGCATTTTCTTCTTCGCGGTACGGGTTATCGACAATTTCGGGTTCCCCGCCTCCCGGCGTGTAGAACACAATGTATTCTGCATGCCCGAAACGCAGGTCAAGGAACGATCGGATACTTTTACCGGTTGCAGTGATGGCGAAAAGCTTATTCATATTGATGGAATTAAAAGATTGAGCTGTCGGTTTTTTTTATTGGTATGTCAGTTTAATAACCGGTTAGCTGTCAGCTTTGTTCATTTAATTCTTCCCAGTATTCCACAGCCCGGCGGGTATGAGGGATTACGATGGTTCCGCCCACCAGGTTGGCTACCGAAAAAATTTCGAAAACTTCTTCCGTGGTAACTCCCAGTTCATGGCATTTGCCGAGGTGGTACCTGATGCAGTCGTCGCAGCGCAGCACCATCGAAGTGGCCAGCCCCAGCATCTCTTTCACTTTGGCGCTGAGCGCCCCGTCCTGGTAAGTGAGGGTGTCGATACTGTAGATGCGCTTCATCACCTTGTTGTCGGCCGCCAGGATCTTTTCATTCATCCGTTCGCGGTAAGCGTTAAATTCCTGAACCAGTTTTCCCATAATCTTGAATGCTATTTTTGAAAACAAGGGAGACTGCAATCATCTCCCGCAATGTTATGCAGGTTTTCAATGTCCGCTGGCGGTCCGGTGCGGTTTTATCCTGCACAGCGGGTTGCCGGCGGTGTTTGATTCGTTTCTTCCTGATTGACAAATTTAAGCAGGTTCCTGGTCTTTTGCAATCTCCCCAATCAGGGTGGTTTGGGTACAGTTGCGAACGGTTACCTGCACATAATCTCCTTTTTTGAAATCGGCCTTCGGAAATACCACCACCTTGTTTTGTGAGGAGCGTCCGAACAGCATCTGGTCCGACTTTTTGGAGAATCCTTCAGCCAGTACTTCGAATGTTTTTCCGATGTCGGCCCGGTTACTTTTGAGCGACAGCCGGTTTTGCAAGGCAATGATTTCGTTGAGCCGCCGGGTTTTCACCGCTTCCGGAACATCGTCGGGCAGGTGCTTGTGGGCGTAAGTGCCGGGCCGTTCCGAATATTTAAACATAAAAGCCATGTCGAAATGCGCCCACTCCATCAGCTCCAGTGTTTGCTGGTGATCTTCCTCAGTTTCGGTGCAAAAGCCGGTAAAAACGTCGGTGGTGAGGCCACATCCGGGGACAATCTCGCGAATAGCGCGGATGCGGTCCATGTACCATTCGCGGTCGTATTTGCGGTTCATCAGTTTGAGAATCCGCGAACTTCCCGACTGCAACGGCAGGTGAATGTGGCGGCAGATATTGGGATATTCGGCCATCTTCCGCAGGATTTTATCCGACATGTCTTTGGGATGCGATGTGGTAAACCGTACCCGCAGGGCCGGGTCAACCTGAGCGGTCAGTTCCAGCAGGTCGTAGAAACGTGCCGGTTTGCGTTCGTTTTCGGGATGCCATTTGTAAGAGTTTACATTTTGGCCCAGCAGGGTCACCTCTTTGTACCCTTTTTCGGAGAGATCACGCACTTCGGCCACAATGTCGAGCGGGTCGCGGCTGCGTTCGCGTCCACGGGTGTAGGGCACAATGCAATAGGTGCAAAAGTTGTTACAGCCGCGGGTGATGCTTACAAATCCGGAAATAGATTCGTCACCGATACGAACGGGGGTGATTTTATCGTAGGTCTCCACCTCCGAAAGTTCCACATTAACTGCTTTCTGGCCACCTTCCACTTTGTCGAACAGGTAGGGGAGGTCGCGGTAGGCGTCGGGGCCGGCAACCAGGTCAACGGCGGCATGCTGCAGAAACTGGTCGCCCAGTCGCTCGGCCATGCAACCAATCACGCCGACCACCAGGTTTTTGCGTTTGCGTTTGTAGCTTTTAAAAAGATCGAGGCGCCCCCAGATGCGCTGTTCGGCATTGTCGCGCACCGAGCAGGTGTTTATCAGAATAGCGTCGGCCTCTTCGGCAGTAGCCGCCAAGGTGTACTCTTTTTCGCGCAGTACGGCAGCTACCACCTCACTGTCGGCAACATTCATCTGGCAACCGTAAGTTTCTATAAATAATTTCTTCTGCATAATCCCTTGTCTGTTTTCAGCTGCCAAAAATAGCTGATTTTTTCGGGTGGGCAATGAAAGAGTTTTTTGTCTTTATTGTGTTGCCGAAATTTTGTAAAACTTTTCAGGAGAGGATGCTGGATTTGCCGCGATGACCTGTAATAATGAGTGTTGGTTATTGGGGGATTGACTGATTTTTGTTTTCCCTGCCTGCCGGCGGTGGCCCATGTTTCGGCAATCCTAAATTCATGGCTGCACCCAAAGATTTCTCGCCCCTTTTCGCGTAAATGTGTATATATTTGCAGTCTCAGGAGAACGATCATGAAAAGGTTTTTGATACTGGTTCCGGCACTTTTGATTGCCCACTTGGTTGCGGCACAGTACGTTGTCACCGACACGCTGGGTTTGGGTCGCAAGCTCCCCGGAATTTACCAGCGCATAAACCCGGATGAAGATTCGCGCCTTGAACAGATTGTTGAATGGCATATCGAAAAAAATCAGCGGATTAACGGATTACCCGGCTACCGGGTGGAGATTTTTTTCAGTTCAGACCTGAATGCCAGAGAACGGGCGCTGAAAGTTAAAACCGACTTTCTTTCCCTTTTTCCTGATGTCAGCGCTCACGTGATCTACGTTTCGCCCGATTTTAAAGTGAGAGTGGGCGACTTCAGAACCAAAAATGAGGCGCTCCGGCTGATGAAACAGGTGCAGGGTCGCTTTCCCAAAGCTTTTATTGTACCTGATATGATCAATTTTCCGAAACTGAATTAAAGCACTTCCATTCCATGAGCGAGTTGATCAAGCACGAATGCGGTATTGCCCTGATCCGGCTGTTAAAACCACTCTCTTACTACCACGACAAATACGGAACCTGGCAATATGGTCTGAACAAGCTCTACCTGCTGATGGAAAAACAGCACAACCGCGGGCAGGATGGCGTGGGGATCGTGAATGTAAAAATTGACCTGCACCCGGGGCAGGAGTATATTACCCGCTACCGTTCCAATGAACAGAACCCGATCCGGGACGTGTTCGGGAAGGTACAGAAAGCTTACAAAAAAGCCCGGAAGACGGGCGGCAACATCGAAGATCCGGCCTGGGTTTACAATCATCTTCCCTTCACCGGCGAACTGTTTCTGGGGCACCTGCGTTACGGAACGTTCGGACGTAACAGCATTGAGTATGTCCATCCCGTTATGCGCCAGAACAACTGGAAGTCGCGCAACCTGGTGCTGGCCGGCAACTTCAACCTGACCAATACCAACGAGCTGTTCAATAAACTCATTGAACTGGGGCAGCACCCCAAAGCTTACACCGATACGGTGACCATTCTCGAAAAAGTGGGCCATTTCCTCGACGAAGAGAACCAGTTGTTGTTCCGCCAATATAAAAACGAAGGTTTTTCCAATAAAGAAATTTCGCCCCTGATCGAGCAAAACCTCGATGTTCAGAAGGTACTCGAACGCTCGTCGAAAGATTGGGACGGCGGATATGCCATGATAGGATTGGTGGGGCACGGCGATGCCTTTGTGATGCGCGATCCGTGGGGAATCCGCCCGGCACATTATTACTGCGACGATGAAATTGTGGTGGTTGCTTCCGAGCGGCCGGTGATCCAGACCGTTATGGATGTTCATTTCAGCGACGTGAAGGAAGTGGCTCCCGGCGAGGCGCTCATCGTCAAAAAAGATGGCCGGGTATCCACCGAAATGATCCGGGTGCCGCAAAAACGGAAATCATGCTCCTTTGAGCGGATCTACTTCTCGCGCGGGTCTGACCGTGATATTTACCGCGAACGCAAAGAGCTCGGACGTTTGCTGGCGCCGATTGTGCTGAAAACGGTGGAGCACGATTTTCAGAATACCGTCTTCTCGTACATTCCCAATACGGCCGAAACTGCCTTCTACGGCATGATTCAAGGGATTCGCGAGTATCTGGTCGACTGGAAAATCAGGGAGATCCGACAACGAAACGGCTCACTTACCGACGAGCAGATCAAAGGAATTATCTCGGTTGAGCCGCGTATCGAAAAGATGGCCATCAAGGATGTCAAACTGCGCACTTTTATTACCGACGAAGGCAGCCGCGACGACCTGGTGGCGCATGTGTATGATGTCACCTACGGAATGATCCGCAATAACACCGACACGCTGGTGATTATTGACGACTCCATTGTGCGCGGCACTACCCTCAAGAAAAGTATCCTGAAAATTCTCGACCGGCTGCATCCCAAAAAAATTATCGTGGTGTCGTCGGCTCCGCAAATTCGTTATCCCGACTGTTACGGGATCGACATGGCCCGCCTCGACTCCTTTATCGCCTTCAATGCGGCCATTTCCCTGCTCCGCGAAAGTCACCGCGAAGCGCTGATTGCCGACGTCTACCACAAGTGTAAGGAACAGGAGAATCTGCCCAAAGAGGAGATTGTCAACTATGTGAAGGAGATTTACCGGCCTTTTACCAACGAACAGATTTCTGCAAAAATTGCTGATTTACTGAAGCCTGAAGATTGCAGCGCTGAAGTGGAAATCGTTTATCAAACGGTCGAAAATCTTCACCAGGCCTGCCCCAACGACAGCGGCGACTGGTATTTTACCGGCGACTACCCGACTCCTGGCGGAAACCGCGTGGTTAACGCCTCTTTTATCAATTTTATAGAAGGACGCGACGAACGGGCCTATTAAACCTGTACGGATAACCCGGAAGTTCTCCGTTCGTTTGTTTTTTGCTGATGATGTTGTTGGCTATTCGTCCTGTGTCAGCGAATCGATCCCTTTTCCCCGGATGTAAGTTTCGATGTGGCGGTCTTTCTTCGCCTCGTAGATGTCTTTGATGGTGACGATAATTCCGGTTTCCAGTACATTTCCGAAGTTCGCGTCCTGAATGGTGCCAAAGGTTTTCATCGACGGCGACAGGTTCATGTAGGCGTTGAAAAGCGGCGGAATATTTTCGCCCAGTAACCGCACCTGCTGGGTCAGAATTTTGTAATCTTCCTTGTAGTCGTTGCCGGTGAAAATAGAAGCCATTTTTTCCATGTCAATTTCAAAATCGACAGCTACAATCGGATAGACAATATTTTCAGTGTCGCGGAAATATTTCAGGAAGAAATACTGGATCATGTTGCGGGCTTCGGTGTGAAAGTGCGAATACATGGTCACCTTTCCGAAGAAATATTTGATTTCGGGATGGTCAACGGTTAAAGCGCCCAGTCCGTCCCACAAATTGTCGAGGGCAAAAAGTGCTTTGGCCCCGGCTTTACTCGACTGGTAATCGGGTTGTACAAATGAGCGCCCCAGCTCGAGGGTGTAAGGGGCGTATTCCTGGTTGAATTTTTCGGAGAAATGAAACAGTTTGGAGGTGGCAAGAATCAGGTTTCCTTCGTCGTCGCGGGGGGCTTCTGAGCAGAGGATGTAGCGGTAGCCCCCCAGGATCTCTTTGGCATCCGGATCCCAAACAATTAGTTGTTTGTATGGAGTTTCAGCCGTGTCGTAACAGTCGATGTCGGTCTCTCTTCCGGTGCCGCCGCCTGCATCGCGAAAGGTAATTTCACGCAAACGGCCAATTTCCTGCATGGTTGCCGGGGAGTTGTGGTGGGTAATTACATATATTTCATTTCCGCCTTTGTTGGTCTTCCTCAGTAGTTTATCGGGTGTTAGCTCCGCGATAATCTCTGTTTTTGAAGTAGGCGCGATAATCTCTCTCTTCATGTTAGCGAATAAAAAAATCGGACTACAAAATTAGAAATTTTAAGACCCGATGTTGTACAGCATACATTTAATTTTCGGAAGGATTGGTTTGAGGCAGCTGATAAACCTTCTCCCGGACATAATCGGCCCACTGTTGCTGGGTTTTGGATTTGTCGAAAGTAGTGTAGGAGATGGGCTTGCCAAAATAGATCTGTACCTCTTTTTTTCGGTGCCGGTAAGTTTCGTCGGGTAAAAGGAACATTTCGAGATTCCATTTAATCCGGAAAAATTTGCGCAGGTTGGCGATCCGGTAAAAGCGGTTGGAGTTTTTTCCGCCAAAAAATACCGGGATTACGTCGCGTTTGTATTCAATCGATTTTGAAATAAAATGTTTGCGCCACTCCAGGTCGACCACCTCTCCTTTTATTTTCCGCGAAGCGTATCCCGACGGAAAAATCAGGATCTGGAGATCGGAGGCGTAGGCCTGCTGCAGGGCGAGCGCAGCCTCCCGGTCGTTTTTGCCGTGTTTGTTGACCGGAACAAACAGCGGTTCCAGATGGGGAATGCTCATCAGTACATCGTTTACCAGAAACTTGAAATCCCCGAGCCGCGTGTAGACGTTTTCCATCAGCAGCATCGAGTCGAAACCTCCCAGCGGATGGTTCCCGGCAAAGATAAAACGCCCCGTGGGGGGGATGTTTTCGGCCCCGTAAACCTTCTCGGTCACCTCGAAATCCCGCACAACGGCATTCACAAAATCAATTCCGGTTAAATGACCGTTGCGTTCCAGAAAACCGTTGATGAAGTCGATCCGCATTACCCGGTGGATGAAACGGTATACAAAACCTGGCAACAGCCGGGCTACCGAAGGACTTTTTCCTTTGATGATTTCACGGATGTCAATTGGTTTGAAGGTTTTCTGTTCGTTTTCTTCCAGCATGGTTTTCCAAATTAACGCGGCAAATAAATAAAAATAACCCACATGATGAAATGGTGTGGCGTTTCTTTTTTACCGGGGCTGCTCTTGCAGGGATTTTTCTTTTTATTAACCTTTGCGGATGAGTTATTAACCGGTGTTTTGTTAACATTTTCTCCGGAAGTAATGCCTTGTCAACGTGTTTTTTGGGTGGAGTGAACTGCTGGTGTTTGACTGGGTTTTCAACATTTTTTCAACATCATTTGAACAAGTTCCGTGGTGGATCGATTTGGAATAACTTGTCACGAAGTGTCAGGGTTTGGAATATAATTTATACTTTTACTCTTGAAATATAGTGTATTAATCATGGTTCGATTCTCCGCCAGATACAATGCTTTGATCGACGATAAGGGAAGAGTAGTCCTCCCCGCCGCGTTCAAAAAAGCCATGGGCGACCTGGCGGAGGAGCCATTGGTGGTGGAGAAGGACATCTACAAGGAGTGTCTGAATATTTTTCCGGAGAAATACTGGAACCAGCGGCTCGATGCCATTGAAAAGCAGTTGAACCAGTTTGATGAAGAAGATGATGATTTGCTGGCCGACCTGTATGAAAATTATACAACAGTAACTCTGGCACCCAACGGAAGGATCAATATCCCCTCTGATTTTCTGGATCATGCAGGAATCCGGCGTGATGTGGTTCTGGTGGGAAAAGGAAAATCGATCCGTATGTGGGACGAAGAGAAATACAACGAGGCTAAAAAAGTACGGAAACCCCTTCGCGACATGTTCCGCGAACGGCTGGGAAATAACCCTGAAAACGGTGAACAATGAGAATCTATCACACGCCGGTTTTGTTGAAAGAGAGTGTTGACGGGCTGGCTATCCGGCCCGACGGCATTTATGTGGATGCCACCTTCGGCGGCGGCGGGCATGCCCGCGAAATCCTGAACAGGCTGAGCGACGGAACCTTGTTTGCCTTCGATCAGGATGAAGATGCTGCCGGGAATGCTTTTAGTGATCACCGGCTTTTTTTTATCAGGCACAATTTCCGTTACCTTAAAAACTTCCTTCGTTTTTATGACGTGGAACAGGTCGACGGCATCCTGGCCGACCTGGGAGTCTCTTCCCACGATTTTGACGAGGCCTCCCGCGGCTTTTCGTTCCGGTTCGAAGGGGCGCTGGACATGCGGATGAACCGCGACGCCACCTTCACGGCTGCCGACATCGTCAACCAGTACGATCACGACCGGCTGGCAACCCTGTTTCGCGAGTATGGCGAAATGAATAACGCCGGCCGGCTGGCTGCTGCAGTGGTGGCTGCCCGGCAGGTGCACCCGCTCAATACCACCGGACAGCTGCTGAAAGCCATCGAAAAATGTGTGCCCAAAGCCATTGAGAAAAAATACCTGGCGCAGGTTTTTCAAGCCCTGCGCATGGAAGTAAACGACGAAACCGGCGCACTGAGGGAATTCCTGACCTCGGCGCTCGAAGTGCTCCGCCCGGGCGGAAGGTTGGTGGTAATCACCTACCACAGCATCGAGGACCGGTTGGTGAAAAATTTTATGAAATCAGGAAATTTTGAAGGAAAAGTACACAAGGATTTCTACGGGAATGTGCTCACCCCTTTTGAGCTGGTCAACCGTAAAGTGATGGTGCCGGCCGAAGAGGAGGTGGCGCAAAACCCGCGATCGCGGAGCGCCAAACTGAGGATTGCTGAAAAAACAGGAGAGTAGTATGGGAAAGAAAAACAGCGCCGGCGGGAAAAAGCCAAATGTGAGTTCTTTTTTGCGGGGGACCATCTTAACCGATGACCGGGTCACCCGCCAGATCCCTTTTATCCTTTTTTTGGTATTTCTGGGGTTGCTCCTCATTACCAACCGCTACCGCTGCGAAAAAGTGATCCGCGAGATCCATGTCCTCCAGGATACGGTCGACGACCTCAAGTCGCAGTCCATCACCAACTCGGCCAAACTGATGAACATGAGCAAACCCTCGGAAGTGCTCGAACGGGTACGCGCCGCCGGGTTAAAACTCGATGAACCCACCAGACCCCAACAGCGAATTGTGGTCGATAAAATAAAGGAGAAGAAATGAATATCCGGAATGCGATCATATCGAGGCTGGCCGTGATTTATTTCCTGATGCTGATTCTGGGAGTGGTGGTGGTTTTTAAGCTGCTGGCCGTACAGAATATCAAAACCGACCGGTGGAAGCAGATTGCCGATAACCTGTCGAATAATACGGTGGTGATCGAACCGATCCGCGGAAATATTTGTGCCGACGACGGGAATGTCCTGGCCACCTCGGTTCCCGGGTATTATGTCCGCATTGACCTGGGCGCCCAGGGTGTAAAGAGGCAGTACGCCGAAAAAAGCGACTCCCTGGCGCTGATGCTGTCGCGGTTTTTCAAAAATGCTTCTCCTAAAGAGTATAAAAGAAGACTCGACGCCGCTTACCGCAACGGCGACCGCGGTTTTATGCTCACTCCCCGCAAAATCGATTACAACGAACTGCAGGTAATCAAGAATTTTCCGATCCTTCGTAAAGGAACCTTTGGCGGCGGACGCATTATTATACAGGAGAACAAACGGGTGCTTCCGCTCGGTAAACTGGCCGCCCGGACCATCGGAACCCTCAACAAAGGAGCTGGTGGCGGCACCAAAGGCGACGTGGGAAATACCGGGATCGAAGGCTCTTTTGAAACATATCTGAAAGGCGAAGAGGGCGTAGCTTACCGCCAGAACCTGTCGGGGCGCTGGCTCGACCGGATCGAAATCGAACCCAAAGATGGCATGGATGTCATCACCACCCTGAATATCCGCATGCAGGAC
>Ga0116193_1002325_pt1 | contig 14565 bp, 12 predicted proteins | sample AD_UKC115_MetaG_FD_89892 | JGI IMG/M metagenome (GOLD analysis project Ga0116193, IMG submission 89892) | Active sludge microbial communities of municipal wastewater-treating anaerobic digesters from Hong Kong - AD_UKC115_MetaG | ecosystem: Engineered > Bioreactor > Anaerobic > Digestate... | reverse complement strand
CCTGGGCCAAATGGGCATGATGGAAACCCTCGGCGTCATCTGCGGCACAGGCTCGGTCTGGCTTTTGTTCGACAAGACCGCGCCGCAGTACCGTGTCGGCTTCTTGTGCGCCGCCGGCCTGGCGGGCTTGGTCGCCGTTATCTTCAGCCGAATGCACATGCCCGACCTGCACGAACCGCGCCAACGCATCGTGTTCGACCGACGGTTCAAGCTCTACTACTTCCTGGAATTCTTGCATGGCGCCCGCAAACAGATTTTCCTCACCTTCGGGCCGTGGGTGCTGATTAAAGTCTACCACCAACCGACCACCGGCATGGCCGGCCTTCTGATGACGGCGGCCATCATCGGCATTGCCTTCAAACCCCTGGCCGGACTTGCCATTGATCGCTTCGGCGAGCGCGCCGTGATGATGGCCGACGCCATCATATTAATCGTTGTGTGTCTCGGCTACGGATATGCGATGGTCATCATGCCCGACCCCGAACACGCCCGCATCCTCGCCTGTTCCTGTTTCGTGGCCGACAACCTCCTGTTCGCCCTGGGAACAGCGCGCGTCGTGTATCTGTCGCGCCTGGCGAACTCGTCGCAGGAAATCACATCCACCATGTCAATGGGCGTGACAATCAACCACTCCGTATCCATGACGATCCCGCTCGTGGCCGGGGCCATCTGGATCAATTTCGGCTACGAGCGCGTATTTCTCAGCGCCGCCGGCTTGGCCGTCTTCACGGCCATCATGAGCACCAGAGTACCTGGCAAACGCGCACGCCAACAAAGCACAGCTGCTGTTTGTCCATAAAGTCCACGCCGTCCCATGGCCCTATAACATATTTTTCTCATGAGCATTTTTAAAGGCCTCGCGCGAGCGCACAAGCTCGACAGCAAAAAGGACACCTGCCCCAATGCAGCCGATCCCGCCGATGATGACCGACCACGGCGTACTGAGCCATGAGGCCAACCCCCCGGCTAGCAGGCTGCCGAACGGCATCATTCCCATAAACGCCATGGTATAAAATCCCATAACGCGGCCGCGCTTGTCGTCTTCCACGAAGGTCTGGATGAGCGTGTTGCACGTGGCCATCGCCACCATGTTGCCAAACCCAATGATCGCCTGCAACAGCATCGATACGTACAGGTTTGTAACCAGAGCGAACGCGATCATGGCCACACCCACCAAAATGGAACCGGGCACCAAAATGCGGTGCAGATTGCGCGCCGTTTTGCGCGTCGCCAAGAAAAGCGTGGCCAGCACAGCGCCCACGCCCGACGCGCCCATCAGAAAGCCGAACGTATGAGGGCCGCCGCCGAGGATGTCTTTGGCGAAGACAGGCAGGAGTGCCATGGCGGGCGCGCCCAGGAGGTTGACAAGCGCAACCAGAATGAGCAGCGCGCGAATAGGAGCATATCGGAAGGCATAAACAGCCCCGTCCTTGAGATTTTCGAGGACCCGGTTCGCAGATGTTCTCGGTACACGCGGGATCTTCATGCCGAGCAACGCCACAATCACCGCAATGAAGCTGATGCCGTTGAGCAGGAAGCACAAGCCCTCACCGAGCCAGGCCACCACCAGCCCCGCCAAAGGCGGCCCAATGAGCTTGGCGCCGTTAACCAGCATCGAGTTGAGCGCGATCGCGTTAGGCAGATCATTGCGGTCTTCGAGCATCTCCACAACGAACGACTGGCGTACCGGAATATCAATCGCGCTGATGAACCCCAGGATGGCCCCGAGAACGATAATCTGCCAAACCGTAATCGCGCCAGTCAAAGCCAGCGCCGCCAGCGCGAACGCCTGCAGCATCGCCAGCGTTTGTACAGCGATCAGCAGGTTGCGCCGGTTTGTCCTATCAGCAATAACGCCCGCAAACGGCGCAATCGGAAACGTAAAGATGCGGCTCATGAACAACGTGAGGCCCAGCAAAAACTCCGAATCCGTTAGCCGGTACACCAGCCAGCTCAGGGCCACGCCCTGCATCCAAGTGCCAATCAGCGACGCCCCTTGCCCAAGGAAAAAGAGCTGGTAGTTACGATGTCGCAGCGCCGGAAAGACATCCCCGAGGCGCTGGCGAAAAGGTGGCTTGTGGCGGTTGATACTCATTGAAAAATTGTATCCGGTGGTTTTCAGTGTTCGCAAGGACGCCTGAGTAATGTCCAAAACGTATTTGATCAAGAACAGAGGGAAACCGCTTGGTCAGCGTTGACAGCATAAAGGAAACTGTCAGTAATCCATCCTGACAGCGTACCTTGAAAATCCTCCATTACGTGGTGGATTTTCAAGGTACTCATCTTGGACGTTTACTGACAGCAATTTCGGCTAAGGGAACGACGGTGGCAGTACTTGTCAATGGATATCGCTTATTGCCAGGATAGACCACGTGCAGTTCATCAAGCTTCAAGTCTTCCAGGGCAACACGCATGGACGCAGTAAGCGTGGGGGCGTCCATGCGTTTAAACTCCACGCCGATGCGCTTGCCCCGCTTAAAAAGAAGAAGATCTATTTCAGCTCCGGCATGCGTGGCCCAATAGTAAGCCTCATCAGGTTGCAGCGCCTTTAGCACTTCTTCAAGGGCATAACCTTCCCAAGAGGCTCCCACTTTTGGGTGCAGTTCGAGGTCGCGGCGGTTGTTGATGCCCAAAAGAGTATGTAAAAGGCCACTGTCGCGCACGTAGACCTTGGGGGCCTTCACCTGACGCTTCTTGAGGTTTTCGAACCACGGTGGCAACTGACGCACCATAAACACACCTGACATGAGGTCCAGGTAACGCCGGACAGTCGATTCGCCGACGGCCATGGCGCGCGCGAGTTCCGCACCATTCCAGATCTGCCCGTGGTAATGCGCGATCATGCTCCAGAAACGACGCAGAGCCACAGAGGGTATGGCGACGCCGAGCTGTGGCAAGTCGCGTTCAATGAACGTCTGAAGAAACTGTTTTCGCCAAACGATCGAGTCAATCTCGGTCCGTGCAACATATGACAACGGAAAGCCGCCCCGCAACCAGTGGCGCGGCATCGCGGGCGAACCAAGATCCGAGAGCCGGAAACCATCGAGATCAATTGTCTCCAAACGCCCCGCCAGAGTTTCTGAAGACTGCTTCAGCAGTTCAGGGGAGGCGCTGCCCAAAATGAGGAACCGGGCTGGCAGAGGGCGGCGGTCAGCCAAAACCCGCAAGGTCGGAAAGAGATCGGGTCGATGCTGTATCTCATCGATGACCACCAATTTTCTAAGGGGTGACAATGCCGTCTGTGGTTCGGTGAGTCGTGCCAAGCTCGCGGCATCTTCAAGATCAAAATAATTAAGTGAATCCGGCGGCACAAACTGACGGGCCAACGTTGTCTTGCCGCACTGCCGCGGGCCCAATAAAGCCACCACACGAGACCGTTTGAGTGCGGCGTGGATGCGGGCTATATCCATGGTGCGACTTATCATGTTGGAATTATATACCTTGAAAATCCACCAGTCAATGGCGGATTTTCAAGGTATCATATTGTGGCCAAATCGTACCGAACGTCTATGGATATCTTGTCTTACGCCATCCACTCGTCCATGTCGCCCTCCACGGGGGGCTGGTAGATCCATTTGCGGTCTGTGTCCAACACCTTGGGGCGGAGCTTGAAGACGTTGTCCATCGTGGGAAACTGGGTGAAGCGATGTTTGGTCTGGTCGTACCGACTGATGAGATGGAGATAGAGCATGAGGCGTGCTGTGCGGAGTTGGCGCGGGGTTGAGTAATACAGCGTGAGGCCATGCTCGACGGTGTACTGGTATTTGTCGGCCAACGCCTTGGGGCGTTTGGCGGCGATGTCAGACCAGGCGAACAGGTCCAGCTCATCGTGCCCCACCATATTTTCGACGCGCGTGTCGAAATCCGTTTCCCGATGTTCATAGAGCTCAACGAGCTTGTCGAACCAGTGGAAGATCGCGCGGTAACCTTCATCAGCCAGGTCAATCTCCAAATGAACCTTATCAATCGTGTCCACTGTCTGTTTCGCCAGATACTCTTCGCGTTCCTCGTTCTCATCGGGCACCATGCGTACCCGCGCCTTTTCGGCCGCCTCACCGTGGTTAAAGCTCTCAAGAATGGTCGCGATGCTGAATTTCGAGCGCGAGTGCAGCGAGAACTCCTTCAGCAACGGGATCGCAATCATGTCTTTTTCGATGACGGCGTCGAGCGCGGGGACGGGTGCAAACAGGCCGGCTTTCCAGTCGAAGCCGATGTCATGGAAGAGACCGCGCAGAAGCTTGCCGCAGCCGCGCGGGTCATGGCTGAAGGCCTTGCCGACCACGCCTGCGAACCGTTTGCGGAGGTACCAGCCCGTCCGCTTGAGAATGTCATGCTCGAACAAATAGCGCAGCACAAGCAAACGATCGATCGCGAGGTAACCGTCTTCCTCGGGGAGATACGCGTTGTCGGCAATGGTCGTGCACCAGTGGTGGCACCATTCGCGCAACTGGCGCGCGGTGTGGCTGCGGGGTTGGCGCCGTATTTCGTCGAGCGCCCCCCGCTCGATGTTGGCGCGTGTCAGCAGCGGGATGAAGTCGCGTCGGAACCCGGCGGGCGCGTCCGCGTACAGCAACAATTCATCCGTGCGGGTGTCGTAAAAATATGACCGGTGCAGATCCGTAATGAAGGCGTAATCCACATTCAGCACACGCGACTCATTGACAAGTAGCCGCGTGGCTTCACAGAAGTCCAGCCCGCGTTCGACCATGATGCTTGGTGGTTCAAGCGTTCCCGGCAGCACGAAGTGCGTCGCGATCGACACCTGAGCGTTGCTGCGCAGCACGTACGACACGGCTGACAGATGGACCAGCCCCGGTTTGGGCTCGACGGGAGCGGGATGCTGCCACCCGAGCAGCCCCAGCAGTTGCGCGGCATACGTGCGCTGATCCGGCTTGGATTTATCGGCCAGCTTGCCCCACCATGATTCGCACAGTTTCGTGATTTCGACAGATGATTCCATCACGGCACACCTCTTCCCTTCTCAACTTGGTAACCGGCGGCTTCGATGTGCCGCCAGATAATATCCTCTCGGCGCCCCAACAGGTCCACGCCCCGGACCAGAAATGTCTCCAGCCAGAGCGGACCGCCGGACAGCGCCCGCGTGAACTCTTCAGTGGTCATTGACTCAAACGAAAACGGCTCCGGCACAGAAACGTCAAGCGTCTGGCCGTTGCCGATGACAACCAATACTTTGTGCTCGGCCTCGTTTAGCAGGGCGAGCCGGACGGCGGACGACACGGCTAGCAGCCCTCGGAGGTGGTCCGTGTCGTCCGCCGTCTTCAAGACAATGCTTCGCAGCTCAGGAAACAACGGGTAGTCTGTGTCTACCCGGTAATAAGTCCGATTGCCTTCGGCGCGGCGGTAGAGCAGCGATGCCTGCGTCAGCCGTTCAAGTTCGCGCTGGATGGCGCGAATCGGCAGCCCCGTCGCCGTCTCAATTTGCCGCTGATAATATTCACGGTTCGGATCGAGCAAAAAAGCACGCAAAACGGCCACCCGCGCCCCGCTTGTGAACAGGGCGAGGAGCGCATCTTCGCGCAGCTTTTGACTTCTTTTTTTAGTCAGCTCGGTCATTCGCATCTTCTATTGTGCACAAATGTCCCCGTCAAGTGCGTTTAAAATATATAAAATGTAGTCAGAAATTTCAATAAAAAAGTATATTTGATCCTTGTAAGGAAATCATTGATCCACATACCGTATATTCTGACGATCAATAGAAGTATTCGATCAGATGGTGTTGAATCGCTATAATAGTCCCAATGCAATCATCGCCTGAACGGCATGGTTTCACTAATGTCCGCTTTTCTTTGCTTCTTTCTTTTCCCGTGAAAAGAAAGAAGAGAGAAGTAGAAAAAAAGGAAATGAAGCATGGCAAAAAAAGTGCCGGTGCGTGGTGAGATAAAGGTTCAGGATACGTGGGATTTGACGCCGTTGTATAAAGACGATGCGGCGTGGGACCGCGCCTTTAAGAAGCTCGAGAAGCTGACGCCCGAGTTCGAGAAGTTTCGCGGGACGCTCGGCACAAGCGCGAAGGCGTTGCGGGCGTGCTTCGATTTCCAGACCGACTTCGAACGCCAGGCCGAGAAGCTTGGCAACTACGCCTTCCTGAAAACGTCCGAAGACGTGGCCAACAACACGTACCAGGCGATGATGGCGCGCTACGTTCACATGGCCACACACGCCAACGAAGCCGGCAGCTTCATCGCGCCCGAGATTCAGGCCATTCCTGACAAGCGCATGGTGGAGTTCCTCAAATCGCCGGAACTGAAACCCTACCGGATCGCCCTCGAAAAACTGCTGCGCTACAAGCCGCACATCTTGTCGGAGGCCGAAGAGCGCGTGCTGGCCATGCAGGGCCAGATCGACGATACCGCCGACAAGATTTTCAGCCAGCTCAACGACGCCGACCTCAAGTTCGGCTTTGTGAAGAACGAGAAGGGCGAAGAGATCGAGCTGTCGCAGGGCTCGATGCGCAGTCTCCTCGAGAGTCCCAAACGCTCGGTCCGCCGCACCGCGTTTAACAAGTTCTACGCCCAATACGAGGCACATGAGAACACCATCGGCGCCACACTCGACTCGTCCATCCTGCACGACGTGTACCAGGCGCGCGTGCGCAAGTTCCCGTCCACCCTTGAGGCGTCGCTGTTCCAGGACAACGTCCCGCCATCCGTGTACGACCGCCTCATCGAGGCCGTCCACGCCAACCTCGTCAACGTCTACCGCTATTTCGAACTGCGCCGGCGCGCGCTCAAACTGAAAGAGATCCACTTTTACGACACCTACGCGCCCATCGTCCCGATCAAACGCATCGTCACGCCGTATGCCAAGGCAGTGAAGACCGTCTGTGAAGCGTTGAAGCCGCTCGGCGATGAGTACTGCTCCGCGCTCGAAGGCGGTCTCAGCGCGCGCTGGGTGGACCGCTACGAGAACAAAGGCAAACGCAGCGGCGCGTTTTCGGCGGGCGGCTACGACGGCCCGCCGTACATGCTCATGAATTATAAGGATGATGTAGTCGACCATATGTTCACGCTCGCGCACGAGGCGGGCCATTCGATGCACACGTACTACTCGGCGAAGGCGCAGCCCTTCCAGGATTACCACTACACGATTTTCGTCGCCGAGGTCGCGTCCACGTTCAACGAGCAGTTGCTCAATCACTACATGCTCGAACGCACTACGGACAAACAGATGCGCGCGTACCTCATCAACCGCGAGATCGACGAGATTCGCGGCACGCTCATCCGCCAGACCATGTTCGCCGAGTTCGAGAAGCTCACGCACGCCGCCGCCGAAGCCGGCGAACCGCTCACCGTCGAATGGTTCCGTACAACATACCAAGCGCTGCTCGCCCTTTACTTCGGGCCTCACTTCACCATCGACGACAACCTCTCGCTGGAATGTTTCCGCATCCCGCACTTCTACAATGCGTTCTACGTCTATAAGTACGCCACGGGCATCTCAGCGGCCATCGCACTGTCGGAAAAAGTTCTCAACGGCGGCCAGGCCGACCGCGACCGCTACCTCGCCTTCCTCAAAAGCGGCGGCTCGAAGTTCCCGCTGGATCTGTTACGCGACGCCGGCGTGGATATGGAAACCCCGGAACCAGTCGATATGGCCATGGAACGGTTCAGCCAATTGGTGGACGAGCTGGAGGCGATGCTGTAACCTGGGAACGCCAATCTCCCGATTGGCACAGGGTTAACTAGACTAAAAGATCAACAATGTGGCACCCACAAACTCGTATCTACTGCAAAGTCAAAATTGCTTCGATGATGAGATCACGCAAAAGTGGACACTCTATGACTCAAGTCGAAGCAGACTCTAGAATGTATTACACCATTCTCATTCTTCGGAACGCTTCGCTTTGCGTCTTTGTTTGCGCTCCATAGCCCTGCGTTGTGCTCGGTTGCGACCTAAAGATGTCTTGTTGCGAAGTGGGGCCATAGTGTCAAGAATAGGATATTCATCATCGTGTGTCACTTTGCGTGTTGTTCGACCTTCCCTAAAAAGGTCATACTCATCTTTGAGTTCTTCTGCTTCTGCCATCTGCTCTGGTGTCCAGCCTTGTGCACCTGCTTGTATAAGTATTATATCTTCGGAGCCCGCAGAAGAACCGGCTGGCTCTGCTGCGATCCCTATAATTCGCTTTGAGTTTGGAGCAAGAAGTACTGCTGCCTTACAGCGAGCCAATAATTGGCTTCTTCGAAATTGTCTAAATTCCTCGTAATCAGCATTAGGTTCAGGATGACATATAACAAAAAAGACGTATGCTGTATCGGGAAACGTATTTGAACTGATAAGTCGCGTGAACCACTGATTGGGAGCGAGCTTTTGTTTCAACGCCTCCATTAGGACTGATGCCAACTGGCGCCGACGAATTCTGGGTTCTGAAGCCATGGCTCGAAGTGCATACTCGACATGTGATTTATCATGGTTGCGGGCATTTTCAACGAAATGATTAATGAGGTTATCCCATGCATAGCTCTTACGGTCGGCTTCTTTCTTGGCTATGTATTGTGGGTGGCCAATGAGGTCTTCCCAATAGCCCTCCCCGAACATGACTCTGTCTGCAGCATCAGGGAGTTCGGGAAACACATGCTCGCCCTTTTCATCAAACTGGGTGAGGTAAAGGGCTATCAACTGTTCCTCACCAGCAGCAAGAGTGGCTCGAGCAGGATTAAGAAGTAGAGTTTCTTTTTTCTTTACATATGCTGCGAAATCGGAAACCGTATCAAATTCCCTTAGTAAAATATCAAGCGTCAACTCATCCAAGACATGAACATATTCATGATCTGGATTAACATGACCAACTTGGAATGGCGTATCACGATGTTCATTGCCTCGAATTTCAGTATTAATGATCAGCGTTCCTGTTGAATCTCCCTGGAAGAATTCTTTGCATTTTCCATAAGCACCCCGAGTGACAGCAAACCGATAGTAGTTCGCTTTTTCTGGATCTGGAATTGGAAGTGAAAACTGTTGGGTACAGGTGCTGTCAGTAAAGATCCGGTTGGGATATCGCCGTATCCATGATTCGGCTCCATTTAGTTGCCTGACTGATTTTTCGATTGCACGCTTATACCATCTTGCCCATGCGACCTTTATGTTTTCATGCTCGGGAAATTCACAATGCTTGTCCGAAAACAGGAGAATATTGTTGTCGAAGATGACCACAAGATCACACAGCTCTTTTCCATCACCTTTTCCGTTTTTTCGGCCTTCATCAGTGTAGAGATTGGGATAGCTCCACATGCTTAGGAATGATCGGCGGGCGAGCTGATTGAGGTAGCGCTCTGACGGAGTAACGCCGGGTATTCCTTGTGATGGTGGTTCTGGATTTTTGGGCTGCTTGGTCATCTTCACCTCCTCCAATATACTACTACCGCGTTGGACGAATACCAAGCATGTTGCCTCCTGATTGGGTGACTGCTCTTGTTGCGCACCTTCAGCGCTGCATATTATGGCAATGAGACCTAGGGCGTTGGGCATGTTGCTTTTGTTGAGCAACATGCCCGTTGCCCCAGGCTCTTATCTTGCGCGCTTTCAGCGCTTCCTCGGACAAACGAGCTTTTTTCGAAGAGAATTCTGTCAGCTTAAGAATGCGATCACAGGCTGCGGGCGGCGCTACTTGGAGTGCGGTGGCAGAACGAAGTGACGACACCGCTTTGGCTATGTTGTGGTAATGATCTTGCGGCGCAGCCAAGTGCGGTGGCGTTGCACACGTATCCCAAACAGCGTCTCCCGCTATGCGATCGTGTTGACCAGCCGCCCGATGTGGTCGATCTCCACCGTTACGGTGTCGCCGGGTTTCAGGGTCAGCTTGGGGTTTCGGGCCCAGCCTACGCCTTCGGGGGTGCCGGTCATAATGACGGTTCCCGGGATCAGTGTTGTGTCTTGCGAGAGGAAGCTGACCAACGTCGCGACGTCGAAGATCATATTGCCGGTGTGGCCGTCCTGGACTTGCTGCTTGTTGACGAACGTGCGGAGGCCGAGGTCCTGCGGGTTGGGGATTTCGTCGGCCGTGACAAAGACCGGGCCCAGCGGCGCAAACGTATCAAAGCTCTTGGCGCGGCACCATTGCGAGCCGCCTTTTTTCTCCTGCCAGATGCGGGCCGACACGTCGAGGCCGATGGTGTAACCCAGCACGTGGTTGAGAGCCTGTTCTTTGGATACGTCGCGCGTGGTCTTCCCGATGATGACCACCAACTCGCCTTCGTAGTCGACTTCGTCTTCACAAACTTTGGGGATGTGAACGGTCTGTTCGTGGCCGGTGGCGGCGGGCAGGTTTTTCATGAACAGAATGGGATACTCAGGCGGGGGCGCGCCGCCTTCCGCGGCATGAGCGGCATAGTTGCGTCCGATGCACATGATGGCCTTAACATCTACAGGCGGCAGCCATTTCTTGGGTTCGACGAGTTCGTTTGTGATGTCGCACCAGCGCTGCATCGGGTCGCCGTCGAGGCGAAACAAAACGTTACCCTGAAGCGCAGCCCAAACGATTGCCCCGTCCCATTGTTGGATGCGTGCGATCTTCATGTGTGCTCCTTTGAACACCCACAAACGAGTTTGTGGGTGCCACAGTCCTGCCGAAGTTGGTGGGTCTGAGCTCCAGCTCGGACCGTTCATATTGAGTCATTTATCATGTCATGTCCGAGCTGGAGCTCAGACCTACATCTTGCGCTCGATTTTCAACAACTCGCATTTCCAATCTAAACCACAGGAGAATCCCCCCAGCTTCCCGTTGTGGGCGAGGATGCGGTGGCACGGGATGATGATGGGGATGGGGTTCGCGCCGAGGGCCTGGCCGACGGCGCGGGCGCAGCGTACGGAGTAGCCTATGTTCTGCGCGATGTCGCCATAGGAGCAGGTTTGACCCCAGGCGAGCGCGCGTGCCGCGGCCCAGACCTGTTGTTGAAACGGCGTGCCGGACACGTCAAGCGGGATGTTGGCAAAGCTTTCAAAATGGCCGGCGAAGTAATTTTTCAGTGCCATGGAAAGTTTGGCGGCCACGTCGGCTGTGGCACCCACAAACTCGTTTTTGGGTGATTCAACCGACATCGGCAGGTGCAACTTGCTCAATCCACGCGGGGTGATAATGGCGTAAATGGTGCCTTTGGGATGTCTAAATGAGAAGTTTGGTTCATTCATATCATCTCCCACTTTCTTTTTCAGAAAAGAAAGTGGCCAAAGAAAAGCGTTAGGCGGCTTGGCCGCTTAGCTGATTCACAATGTCTGAGAACTCATGCCAGTGGGTGATGACGTAGTCGGCCCGGGTTTCCCCTGTTGGTTCACCGTTGCCGAAGATGGCGGCCTGAGCGTTGACGGCTTTGGCGCCGGCGATGTCGGTGTGTTCGAGGTCGCCGATGTGGAGCAGGTCGCTCATGGTCACGTCAAGGCCCTGCGCGGCGGTGGCAAACATGGGGGTCTGAGGTTTGGCCACGCCGACTTCGTCCGAGAACACCATGGTCGTGAAATACTGTGCCAGATTCGCACGCACGAGTAGCTCGCGCAGACTGCTGCCCGGGCTGACGCCGGAGTCGGAGATGATGGCGATGGGACCGAACTCTGCGGCAACGCGCACGGCTTGGTCGGCGCCTTCAATAAGAACCGGCGAATACGCCAGAATGGCTGTGGCAAATAGATCCGTCAACTCGTCTTCGACATCCGGGGCGATCGTGGCGTTTAGTGCCTGAGCTGCAAGGCGCACGGCGTCGCGCGGGCCCAGCGTGCGCTGCTCCTCTTTGTGGGTGCGCGCGAACTCCGCCCATACATGATTGAGGACGTCGTCGATGCGTGCGGTCTCAACGCCGGTCGCTTTCGCAAAGGCGTCGATGCGCATCTGCTGGCGCGGCGGCCCGTTCGCGTCGCGGAACAGCGTGTTCCAGAAATCAAACGTAATTGCTCGTACTGCCATGTTGCCTCACTGTAACATGCCGCCCCTCCCCGCTGGGAGGAATGGGAGTTATGGGAAGAATGGGAAATGCGGTTATTTGAAAACTTTTAAGAGTTTTCCAAAGACGCCTTTCTCGTCTTGAAGGACCTGTTCGAGTTCGCCCTGGTCGAGCCAAATGCCGCCGCAGTCCGAACACTTATCGATCTTGATGTTCTTGTGATCAATCTCGATAAGCTGCATTCCGCACTTGGGGCAATGCATGTGATGGAGTTCTTTGAGGCGCTGCTTTTCAGCCGCCTCCATGTTGCGGCGATTCTCCTCTTCCATCTTGCGTTTGCGCTCAAACTCCTGACGCGCAAAATATTCTTCTTCTTTCTCAGATGGCTTTACCGGCATATGACACTCCTTCCTGTCAATCAATTTGGAGATACGTCTCTTCTGTCAGTATACCAAAAGAGCGCCCTGTCTTCTTCCCAGCCTTATTATATCGACTTCAGGGTCTCGACCAGCTTTGGCAAAGTTTCGCCGGCGCGCCCTTTCAGAAAAACGTCGGTCACGGTGTGCGTGAAGGATGTCTCATCCGTATTGGCTTCGATGATGAAGGCGCCGTGTTGTTTGGCCATCGTGGGCAGGTAGGCGGCGGGGTAAACCTGGGCGGACGTGCCCACGACAATCATGACCTGGCAGCGCTGAGCTAATTGGGCGGATTGCGTCATGGCGTCGGGCGGGATGGGATCGCCGAACATGACGACTTCGGGCCGCAGCATCGCTCCGCAGGGACACTGCGGTGGACCGTCGCTGAACTTCTCCGCGTCGAGCGGCTCCCGATGTTGGCAGTCTGGACAGAATAGGTAATGGCCGTTGCCATGGTACTCGATGACGCGGCGGCTGCCGGCGTCCTGGTGGAGGTTGTCGATGTTTTGAGTGACGATGGCTTCGAGCTTGCCCATGGCTTCAAGTTCGGCGAGCGCGTAATGGCCAGGGTTAGGTTTGCAGTGGCCCAGGGTCGAGGCGAGTTCGCGCCAGAAGGCCCATACTTTTTTCGGGTTGGCGTTGTAGCCGTCGATAGTGGCGTATTGGTCGGGCGGATACTTTTCCCAAATGCCGCCTTTGTCTCGAAACGTCGGAATGCCGCTTTCCGCAGAAATGCCCGAGCCGGTCACCGCGATCGTGCAGGCGGATTGTTGGATGGACCTGGCAGCTTCGGTATAAAGGTCATTGGTGGCCATATAATTTTACCCCCCTCAGTCCCCCCGCATGCGGTGGGAAGGCAGGCGAGTTTACCAACTCTTGATGACTTCCAGTCCATTCATATACCCGCGCAGGACAGGCGGGACCACGATCGTGCCGTCTGCCTGCTGGTAGTTTTCGAGGATGGCGATGAGCGTGCGGCCTACGGCCAAACCGGAACCGTTGAGTGTGTGGACGAACTCGGGCTTCTTGTCGCGCTTGAAGCGGATGTTGGCGCGGCGGGCCTGGAAGTCGGTGCAGTTTGAGCACGAGCTAATCTCGCGGTACGTGTTCTGGCCCGGCAGCCACACTTCGAGGTCGTAGGTCTTGGCGGACGAGAAACCCATGTCACCCGTGCACAGCGCCATGACGCGGTACGGCAGACCCAGCTTTTCCAAAATGGCTTCTGCGTTATTCGTGAGCATTTCGAGCTCGTCCCACGACTGCTCCGGCGTCGTGAACTTATACAACTCTACCTTGTCAAACTGGTGTTGGCGCAGAATGCCGCGCGTGTCTTTGCCGTAGGAGCCCGCTTCGCTGCGGAAACACGGCGTGTACGCGCAGTACTTCAGTGGCAATTGGTCGGCATCGATGATCTCGTCGCGATGGATGCTGGTCAGCGGCACCTCGGCTGTCGGAATGAGCCACAGGTCGCGGTCCTTAATGCAGAAGGCCTCCTCGGAAAACTTGGGCAGTTGGCCGGAGGCGCGCATGGTGTCGGAGTTGACCAGGAACGGCGGCAGAAATTCGGTGTAGCCGTGTTCGCGCGTGTGAGTATCAAGCATGAAGTTAATCAGGGCACGCTCGAGCAGCGAGCCCGCGCCGCGGAACAGGATGAAGCGCGCGCCGGAGATGCGCGACGCGCGGTCAAAATCCAGCAGGCCCAGGTTCTGGCCCAGTTCAACGTGGTCTTTCGGTTCGAAGTCGAATGTGGGCGGCGTGCCCCAGCGGCGCACTTCCACGCCTTCGGTTTCATCTTTTCCAACGGGCGCCCGTTCATCGGGAATGTTCGGGATCACCAGCAGCATGTTTTCTAGCTGCTGATCGAGTTCCTTGCGCTGTTCGTCGAGCGCTTTGATTTTGTCGCTGACCTCTTTCATGGCAGCAATCTGCGCTGTCGCATCCTGCTTGGCCTTCTTGAGCTGGGCGATTTCCTGTGACTCGCGATTCAGTTCCGCCTTAAGCTGCTCTGCTTCATAGACCAGCTTGCGGCGCGCCGCATCCACTTCCAGGATCGGTTCGATATCAAATTTGGCGTTGCGATTCTTGAGGGCTTGACGCAGAACGTCCGGCGTCTCCCGGATAATTTTGATGTCTATCATCCCCAGATCCTTTTTTTTACGGCGAAGACTGTAATGTCCGCTTTTCTTTGCTTCTTGGTTTCCACAGGAAACACCTTTTCACGTGAAAAGAAAGAAGGAAGTTAACGGTCGCGACGCAGG
>Ga0116193_1002322_pt1 | contig 14573 bp, 14 predicted proteins | sample AD_UKC115_MetaG_FD_89892 | JGI IMG/M metagenome (GOLD analysis project Ga0116193, IMG submission 89892) | Active sludge microbial communities of municipal wastewater-treating anaerobic digesters from Hong Kong - AD_UKC115_MetaG | ecosystem: Engineered > Bioreactor > Anaerobic > Digestate... | reverse complement strand
ATACCCCGGCGATATCAGCTATACTCAATATAGCAAAATAGGAGATCAATTAGAGAACTTTAAAAAGAAAACCAAGCCCAGAGAAGTAGATTTGTATAGAGTATTTTGTGGAGTGTTGTATATTTTAAAAACAGGATGCCAATGGAAGCAGCTTCCCAAAGCATATCCTAAATGGCGCACGGTACATGCATATTATTTACAATGGAATAAGAAGCAAGATCTCCAAACCGATAGTCTGTTGTATTAAGGAAGAATATCTTTTATTTTGAAGCTCATTTCTATGCAAATGGAAAAGGGTCTAAAGGACAAAATCTTCTGAAACCCTTTGCAGTTAAGCGCTCCCTGCTGGACTTGAACCAGCGACCCTCTGATTAACAGTCAGATGCTCTAACCAACTGAGCTAAAGGAGCAAGTGTGCAAAGGTAAAGATTTTTCTAAATCAACAAAATATATGTAACTTCACTATCCTTGTTCTCATAATCTACGGTCAAAATATGAAAATCAACAAACATATTGAGCATGCAAACAATACTCAAATAAATTTTAAAACCTTATTAGATTTATGTGCCGGCGAAGATACAATGTTTATGATGGATTTAGTTGATATGTTTATAGAATCTATTGAGAAAATAATGATGCAGTTAGAAGTAGCTTGTAACAATAAAAATGCTACTGTAGTATATGAGACCGCACATAAAGCAAAATCTTCTTTATCTATCATTCAAATTAATTCTATGTGGGTAAAAATAGATCAGCTAGAGACCGAAGCCAAAAATGGCTTGTGGAGTCCGCATTGGATGAACATAATAGAGCAGTTGAAAAACAGTTGGGTTCAAATAACTCCCTTCTTAGAAAATTGGAAAAAAACCATCACACCGAACATTCAGGTTTCTGAACTTATATAATCTCCCCTAACTCTTATACATCCATTACAAAAAATAAATCATCAACATCAAAAAATAACAGGTATAAAAAAACCGCCTCTTTTATTTTTGAGACGGCTTCTTGTGAAACCAGTATTGGTTCATGATCAAAGCGGGAAAAGCATCTTATGTATGCAATAAAAAAACCGAGCAATGAGAACAAAGCTCGGGATAGTAGCCTGCTGCTACCCTATGAAAAACGTTCTTTTGTTTACACAATTGTCATTATAAACCAGCATTACAATATTGTTTTTTATGTTTGCTGGAGCAAAGGTATGTTAAAAACTTCTCATTTTAAAACATTTTGAGAACTTTTTTTGAGAAAAATCTCTTTTTTAAATGTACACAAGAATACACCGACTTCAATTAGCACTTACACAAAAAGAGTTATCTGAGGCTACAGGCATACCCCGTGGTAGAATAGCTAAGTGGGAGGTAGAAAAAGCAAATCCAAAAACAATAGATAGTGCTATTTTAAGTAAGTTTTTTAGTGAAAATGGCATAGATATAGAGGCAGAGATAAAAGAAGAAGAAATGCTTGTAACCATAAAATTTACCCAATTACTTATACAAGCTAGAAAAAGCAGACGACTTAGCCAAAAAGCATTGGCCAAAAAATTAGCTATTCCTTTAACAGCATACCAAAAAATAGAAGCCGGAGATTTTACAAAATATTTACCTCAAGTTGTACGGCGTATTGATGCAATACTAGGTACTCGTTTGTATGAGATGGGTCATGGTATGAATAACCACTCTATACAAACGCCTACTCATTTATCGTGGAATGATTTTATGAGTGTTCCGTATTTACCCGCTCATATACAAACCCGCTATATAAGCGAATATACCTTAAATGGGCAACGAAAAGCAGATAGTCGCTTAAACACTACACTTGTACCTAAAGAATTAAAAAAAGTAAATTATTGGGTAGTAGAGGTCGATAATGATCGTATGAACGATGCTACAATAAACGCTATTTGCCATGGTGACAAACTATTTGTTAGAGAAATAGAAAAGCCGGATTGGGATATTATGCATATCTCTAACACTCATGATGTTTTTATATTAATTACCACAGAAGGCTTTGTATGCACACACATTACACAATATGATACTACAAAGGCAGGCTTTCATTGCCAATACCGAAACAACGTTCACCCACCCACATTTATCCGAAAAAAAGATGTATACCGATTATTTTATGTAGAAAAAATAATTGAACGAAAAATAGGAATATAAAATGCTCTTCTCCCTACTTTGTTCGGTCTATATACGGTTATGCGCAAAGCATGTGTAAAATATTTTATGTCTAAAATGCTCCTTCTCTAGCAGTAACATCTATATTAACCATAGAGAATTGATTAGTCGCACGTTCGAAGTGTAATAAATTTTTATTGTATTTAATAGACTTATACGAATCCATAATAGTTCTTATTCCACGTTAGAGCAGATGTCTTCTCACGCCGTTGTCGTGAGAAGACATCTGCTCTAACGTGGTGGCGAGTGTAGATACTTGCCACGGTAGCGGTATGTGGGCATTGTCTCCACTGCACACATACGTTTGAACCCTTGATTCGCATTATTAAATACCGTAATAAGACGATTAATTTAAAATTCTAATTTTATTTGATCTCGAAATTTCTCCCAGGTTGGTATCTGGTGCTCGTTCTGGAATATCTATGTTTAAGGTTTTATAATAATCTACCCAAGCCGAAAAAAAAGAATGTGTAGTAGGGTCTTTAAACGGCATAGACTCAAGTGTAAAAAAATGGTTTTTCTTTTGCTATTATACATTTTTTTATGCTGATGGATAGGTTTAAGTTGATGGGCTGCGGGATTGGAGCGGAAACCCCCGCCCAATTTGGAGCAAGTAGCCTGTTTGCCACAGGCCACGGATGTGGGCGACTGACGTGGTTGCAGTGTAAAGCCCGTACATAAGCTGGGTAGAGCGGTTTGGCTGATAGCCCCAATATTAAAAAAATGTTCTAGCGGCTTGTTGTGAATGAGTTTGCTGCATTTTTGATAGTAGTTAAAACACCTTTAACTAAAAAATTCCTTTTTAGGGCTTACCTTGCAGCACTTTTCAAATATAGCTTCACATTTATTTTGATATTATGATGATATTATTAGCCATAAACTGGGCATCTGTTGGTATTAAGATAGCACAGCTTATTTTATCGTTATCTATTCTTGTTATTCTACATGAATTTGGCCATTATATTACAGCAAAGTGGTTCAAATGTAGAGTAGAAAAATTTTATCTTTTTTTTGATCCTTGGTTTTCTTTAGTAAAAAAGAAAATTGGTAAAACAGTTTACGGTATTGGCTGGTTACCTCTAGGAGGCTACGTTAAAATAGCCGGCATGGTAGATGAGAGTTTAGATAAAAATCAACTTAAACAGCCACCCCAACCCTGGGAATTTCGCAGTAAACCGGCTTGGCAACGTTTAATTATTATGTTGGGAGGTGTTACCGTAAATATATTATTGGCATTTATTATTTATGCGATGATCTTGTTTGTATGGGGCGAAACTAAACTTCCCATAAAAAATGCAAAAGATGGGATATGGTGTGTGGATAGTTTAGCGTTTGAATTGGGGTTACAAAACGGAGATAAAATAATTGCTGTAAATGATGAGCCTATCCAATACTTTGAAGATATTAATATCAAACTGATGGTAGGTAATACAATAACCATAGAACGTAATGGGAAGGAACGAACATTCAATCTTCCCAAAGATCTTATTGGAAAAATTGTTGAAAGAGGGAAAAAATCACTTATTGTAGCATTGCGTATTCCTGTTTTAGTGGATGAAGTTCCCAAAAATTCGATCGCTTATAAAGCAGGTCTCCGAGCCGAGGATCACATCGTTGGTGTAAATGGACAATCCATTCAATATTTTGATCAATTGCGAGATACAATTCAACAACACAAAGGCGGAACAATCACCTTACGAGTTGAACGTGGAGGAAATACATTAACAATGATTACACCTATATCATTAGAAGGAACTATTGGATTTGTACCTCGAATGCCGAATACAGCAATTTTAGAAAAAATGGGCATTTATACATTTGAACACAAAGAATATGGTTTTTTTAGTTCTTTTCCAGCAGGCGTTAGAAAATCTGGCGAAAAATTAAGTGCTTATGTCGATCAATTTAAAAAAATATTGACACCTAGTACAGGAGCATATAAAGGTGTGGGAGGCTTTAAGTCAATGGGTTCTGTATTTCCCGATCAATGGGATTGGGAAGTATTTTGGAATATAACTGCTTTCTTTTCTATTGTATTAGCATTTATGAATTTATTGCCTATTCCTGCTTTAGATGGAGGCCATGTTTTATTTACGCTTTATGAAATGATTGTACGTCGAAAACCCAGTGAGAAGTTTTTAGAATATGCCCAATATGTAGGTATGGCGATACTGTTATCTTTATTATTATATGCGAATGGCAACGACTGGTTTGGATGGAATAAGTAGCGTTGAATAAGAAATATAAAACTCAATTACCAAGCTCAAGCTGATTTTTTACTAATTCATAGTAATAATTTTTGTTTTGAGCAAGCTGTATATGTGTACCTATTTCTATAATTTCCCCTTTATCTAGCACAATAATTTGATCAGCATTTTTAACGGTGCTTAATCTGTGTGCGATAATAACCACTGTCTTATGTTGAAAGAAAATATTTAAATTGTCCATTATATTTTTTTCATTATTGGCATCTAAAGAACTTGTGGCTTCATCAAAAAAAATAAATGACGGATTTTTGTACACGGCTCTTGCAATAAGTAATCGTTGTTTCTGACCACCACTTAAATGCATACCAACACTACCCATTTTTGTATTAAAACCCATTGGCAAGCTATCAATGAACGAAAGGATGCAAGCCATTTCTGCAGCTTCTATTACTTTTTTCATATCTATCTCTTGATCGGCAAACGCTATATTTTCTGCTATAGTTCCATTAAATATATGTCCATCCTGCATTACAACACCCCATTGTTTTCTCCAATCATCTTTATTAAATAAAGACAGGTTGGTATCATTCATTAAAATAGCCCCCTGCGTTGGTATATAATACGACAACAAAAGCTTAAGTAATGTTGTTTTTCCACTACCACTTTGCCCTACAATAGCCGTTATTTTATGTTTTGGGATTTTAAATGAAATATTATTGATTACAAAAGGGTTAAAACTTCCAGGGTATTTAAATGATACATTATCAATACTAATGGTACCTACTTGGTCAGTCATAGGAAGTAATTTGTCATCATTTTCATCTTTTTCTGTATAAATATCATTTATTCTTTTTTGAGCAATATCAGCATCTTGAGCGTCTTTAATAAAATTGATAAAGTTTTGAATAGGCCCCGATAGCTGGCCAAGTATGTAGGTTATGGCTAATAAAGAACCTAATGTCATGGCATTATTAATGATTAAATATGCACATAAAGCAATGGTGATAATCTCTTTTAGCTTAGACAAAAAACTTACGCCTGCAAGTTGATATATATTAAGAAATAAGGATCGAAGTTCTATTTTATTTAATTTCTTTTGTATAGCAAGCAGTTTATCAATTCTGTTTTTTTGAGCGCCGTTTATTTTTATTTCAGGCATGTGCATAATAAATTCGTAGGTATTATTGCTATTTTCTGATTGTCTTAAGAAAAGGGAGTATTCTATAATTTTTCTTGCTCGCAAAAAGAAGCTTACCCATAATATAGATAGAACGCTTAAGACAACATACAATAGAAAAATGCTTTTACTTGTAAAAAATAAAATAGTGCTAAAGACAATGATATTTAACAGATTCAGCATTAGCTCTAATCCTTTCCAGGTAAGAAACGCTTGTATTTTCTGCTGATCACCTAAGCGTTGTAATGTATCTGAATTAAGTCTAGTATCAAAATAGCTTATAGGAAGATTCATTAATTTATACAACAAATCTTTTTTGAGTAATACACTTAATTGAAAATTTATTTTTGTTAATAGCCAATGGCTTATAGAATCAGAAAAAAAACTACCCAAAAAGAGACCAAATTGCGCCAAAAGAATTATCCATACTACTTGTAACGATTTACTTACTATTCCATCATCAATTATTTTTTGAAATAAAATAGGCATCGCCCAACTAGCTACCAATCCTAATAAAAGCAGTATTGTTGCAGATAAGTATGTAAATTTTTTTTCTTTTAAAAAATTAAAAATAGGCTTAAGAAGAGGGTTTTTATTGTGCTTATTATTTACAATAGTAGTTGGTGCAGGGTTTGTTGAGCTAGGTTGGATAACGATGGCTACACCTTTATCATTATTTCCCATCCATTCTTTTATAAATATTTCTTCATCTAATTTTATTTTTCCATATCCCGGATCAGCCAAGCAATAATTCTTTTTTTCTTTTTTTGTTTTTATTTGGTGGAGTACAATAAAATGATCTTGCTTCCAAAAAAGAATAACAGGCAATGGTATTTTTTTAAGTTGTTCAACGGTAAGTTTTACAGCCACAGCATCCAGTCCTATTTTTTTTGCCCCATCAACAATATCCTGTACAGATACGCCCATTCGAGTAATAGAGCATAATGACTTTATTTCTTTTACAGCATATTTTTTTCCATAAAAGCTAGCTACCATAGCTAAGCAAGCTGGACCGCAGTCTGTACTCTCCAGTTGATGATAAAATTTAAACTTTTTCTGTAGAAAGTTCATTGAGTATTTCTTCTATTTTTGATTTTATAACTTTATCTTTTTCATTTTCATCACCAAAATAAACGCAATAATCATCGCCCCCTAAATGTTCTAGAGCATGTTGAGAGCATCCTCCATTACAAAGAGGCATTATCCTACATTTCAAGCATGGTTTATTATTGAATTTAACATTCATTCTTTTATTCAAATAATCATTTTCCCAGATTAGTTCACCTAATTCATTAAGGTACCCAGCCCTTTTAGCCGTTGTAAAATCTCTAGCCGTACATTTAAAAAGATCTCCATTATAATTAATTACAGCGCTATTGCGTTTATCAGCATAACAAGAATCTTTAACATTATTAGGCGCATATTTTCCAGACACCTGAAATCCATTGTTACGAACAATGGCAACATTTTCATCTAACGTAATACTAGTATCATCTACCTGTTCATTTTGCCAAACTCTATGATAATCAAATTTTAAAAATTCATTTTTTAATTCTTGTGGAATGTCTGTGAGGTCCTCTGAAATTTTATATGTGTCTTCTATATTTTTGTCTGTATAATTTACTCGAAGCCTAACAAAAAAGCGATTACACACTAAAAGTTTAATATTATGAATAATCTCGTCATAAGATCCCTTTTTTGCATGTACAAAACGGACTAAATCATGTTTTTCTTTATAACCGTCTAGCGTTATTTGTAGAGAACAAGTAAGATCATTTTTTTTAAAATAATCTATAAATTCTTGATTTACAAGATATCCGTTGGTGGTGAAGCTAATATGGAACGTAGTTTTTTTTGTTCTACATTCTTTTGCAAAACAATCTATAATAGGTGTAACGTCTCTTTTAAAATACAAAAGAGGTTCTCCTCCAAAAAAGGATAACGAAAAATATTTTATTGCGTCTTTATTAGCAGTAGCAACAATGAATTTATTTATTTTTTCAATCATTTCATCATTAAGCTTGGATTGTTTTATATGGGTTTCATAACAATACCAACATTTGAAATTACAATTCATGCTAGGATTAATGGTTAAGAAAAAGCTGCTATTATTTCATCTACTTCTTTACTTATTTTTTTCACTTTTTCAATTTCATCAACTGTATTATCAATCAGATACTCTTGTTCTAATAAGTATTGGTAAAAAGTAGGGTGAATCTGTTGAAGATCGTCAACGCCCTCTTTTGTTGCAGCAACAAGTATGTCCTTCAAGGTTTCTTCTAAAAAAATAGTCTTTTGTGTAAAAGAATTATATAATGCATATTTTTCTTGAAAAGGAATAATGGAATTAAATTGGCTATACTTCATAAACATATTCTATGGATTAAAAAAAATGGTTTTAAATTTTTGTTCCGCAACCTTTAACACAATTAACAGCTCCACAATTCACATTTTTCCCTTTTGCTGGAGGTATTTTTTTTTGGGATTTGCATGTTGCTGCGGCACAATTACCCCCTTTGCAATTGTTAGCCAAAGTAGCATCATCATTAAAATTGCTCAAAGTAAATACGGATGAAAATCCACCAATCAATTTCTCAGCTTCATTATTATTAAGTGGGGTAATATATTGTTGCATATCCATAATAATCATTTTTATTATTGAATTCAAAAAGGCAACTGCTTACTTAGATTATCTCTTTATAAACAGTTGCTGCTTCTTCATTTAAACACTCACTAACCGCATATAAACTTATTCACAGTAGATCCGCTACCACAACCCGCTACACAATTTCCCCCGTTGCAATTATTAGTAGTTCCGCCTCCATCAATAGGGTCAATTTCTAGAAAAAGTGTTGTAGAAAATCCACCAATTAAGCTTCCTGTGCTGGTTTCTGTAAGCAATTCAAATTGTTCTAATTTGGATGTTTGTTTTTTTTTCATGATATGAAAATTAAAAAGCTTCCCTACTCTGTTTAGTATAGGCTTTTCGGGAATTGGCCTGTGTTGTGCACAACTATTTTTAATACGTATTTATAACGCTATCATTAGTCTTTTTTCTGAGTTCTTCCCTTAATATCATCATTAGAGGAATTTTCTATTTGTTGAATTTTTTTAGTTTTTGTATTTCCAAAAGAATAGCTAAGCATGAGCATTAATCTTCTTGTATCGCTATATAATGCGTACGAATTACTACTAGCTGCATTATTAAAAAAGTATCTATAAATATTGGTTTTAAAAACATCTATGGCAAAAAATGTAAACGAAAAACCGTTATTAAAAACTTTTTTAATATTAATATCTAAAGAATAGCTAGCTTTTTGATTGTATGAACTGGTTGCTTGTGGAAAATTATAATCGAAATAGGTAGCTCCTAGCCATTTATGTTTTTTAGATATAAAAAACTGCGTATTCCAACTTAAGTAACCGGTTAAAGATTGATTGTTTATTTGTTGGGTGGGGATGCTGCCTTTGTATTGAACAAAACTAAGATCTAAGGATAGGTTGCTTTCCATCATATTATTAAAAAAGGAGTTATTAATGTTCGCAACAAAGCTCATCAATTGAGCATGGCCGTAATTAAAGTGTTGATATTTAACCTCTTTGGAACCTGGAACAGTAACAATAAATTGGGCAAAGTAGTTATCTATATAGGTATGGTTGAACAAAAACACATAGTTTGTTTTTAATGTATAAGAAAGTTCTTGTTTAAAAATTTTAGCAGGCTGTAAAAATGGATTTCCTTCTGTGTATATGGTTGGATTAGTATATGTCTTGCCAGGATTTAATTCCCAAAATTGTGGGCGTTTAATACGCTGCGTTATGCTGTACGAAAATTGATGATTATTATTTGCTGCATAACTTAGAAATAATGTAGGCAAGATATTGGTATACCTTGCATTTATTGTTTTTAGCGTTATCTGCTCATTCCCATCAATATCAGTATGTTCCGCCCTAACGCCTATTTTTGTGTTCCACTTATTATTCAATTCATAGTTAATAGATGCATGAATGGCACTGATACGTTCATTATATTTAAATTGATTACTTCTTATGTTGTCTTTTGTATAATCTGTTCCATTCCAAATAGTAAAATCAATATCACTATTAATATTCGTTGAGGAATATGCAAATCCGCTTGTTAAAATAATTTTTTTATTAACTGGGTAAAACAAAGTTCCTCTAAGGCTATAATTATTAATTTTTTGAGGAATGATAGCAATAAAATTATCAATGATTGTTAGTTCATTTTTATAAGATGTATTGCGCCATTTGTTCCAATCGAAATAATTAAAATACCCACCATCAATAATAAAATATTTGCTTGCAGAATCTATATTATATCGATAACTAATATTTGCGGTGTAATGGTGCCCTTCTACTTTTCTATCGATATACGTATTAATAGCAGAATCTGGCAAAGCACTTGTACTTGAATAAATACTGTTGGTAGTATTTTGATGTTTTTGCCAATTTACACTTCCATCAAACATAAAATTTAATAGTTGCTTATGATTGATTTTGTAGTCAGCCGAAACACTTCCACCGTAAAAAATTTTAGGAATATGATTTATTATTTGATGATTACTATTTTTTATAGGCTGTATGTTATCATTAAATAGTATGCTATCATCGAACGTATTTCTTTGTCGCATATTATTTAACCAAACATTTGCTTGCAGACCAAAGTTTCCTTTTCTATATAACAGGTAGCTATATGTTCGTTGTGTATTATAAAACGCTTGTTCGTCTGTTACAGATACAGACCCTCGTGTACCATCTATTATATTTTTTTTCGTAATAATATTAATTACAGAAGCGCCTCCACTAGCATCAAATTCGCTAGAAGGCATTGTAATAATTTCTATCTTTTCTACATTACTTGCATTTACAGATTGTAAATAGTTATATAAAACATCTCCAGACAAATTGCTTTTGATATTGTTTATATAAATAACTGCTGTTTGCCTGCCAGCTATGCTTACAGAGCGGCTTTGCTCATTTGCTATAATTAAGGGCGTATGTCGCAACATTTCCCATAAATTACCCCCTTGGGCAAAAGCGCTTTTGCTAGCATTAAACACAAAACGATCGGCTTTTCTTTCAAACAATGGTTTTTTAGATGATACGGTTATGTTTTCAAGGGTGTTGTTGGGGCCATTCATTTGAATAGGAATGATGGTATCTTTTGTTATATGCACTGTAAAACTTAATGAATCTTTTAAGAAAGAACAGTGTATACGATAATTGCCTTCTTGTATATTTTTTATGCTATAAATACCTAAATTGTTTGTAAAAATGGTTGAAATGATTGAGGTATCTTTTTGTATAACAATGGTAGCATATTCTATAGAGTAGTTTTTTTTATTGGTTACCTTACCCGATATAGTAAATTGAGCAAATACAAAATTGGTAGCTAATAAAAAAAGGGAAATTGTAACTGCTGTTTTCATTTGCAGATATTGGTTCATATATTATAAAAAATACAACCCTTAGTATTACGTCAGTTAATACTCAAATATCTTTATCACGGTTTAGAGGTTGAATGGGTAGTGTTTAAAATAGCGGTTAGAAAAGAGTGAATACAAATGTAGAAAAAAAATAAAAAATTAAATAAAGGCCATTTTTCGTTCAAAACGCTTGCCTGTATTAATTTTTATGCGCTCAAGGGTGAATAATGCACTATTTACAAAATCTTTAAAAAGCTTACCTGTAAAGGATTTAAAATTAAACATCTTTTACAAAAAAATAGACGTTTATTTTTTTTGACTAAAACAGTTAGGTGAGTTATACCATTTCTATGTATAAAATAGTCTAAAATATAAATAAGTTTTTGGGTATATATTTAACCTATAGTATAAATAGAATCTTCTTTGTAAGAAGATTATTTTATGGCATTACCTGTTCTATTTTCTATTAAAGAAAGCATTTGTGAGATTACGAAACTTAAGCGAGGTAGCATACCTTTTATAGCGCAACGTTTACAACTATATTAGTTTGCAAACAATATGAAAGTACGGGTATATCTAAGCAAAACTTAGCCAAGGTAGTAGGTATAGACCCTAATAGTGCTTAACGTTGGCGGATGCTTTATCGCACAGGAGGTATTAAAGCCTTAATGAGTCCTAAAAAAACAGGGTTTAAAGACAGTGGTATTTACCCAAGCGCCAAAACAGATTATAGGTAAAAAGCTTAAAGAAGAGCAAAATGGGTTAAGTGGTTTTGTAGCATTACAACATTGGATAGAGGAGCAATTTGGTAAAGCGTTAACAGCAAAAGGAGTAAAGCCCATTTGTACGTTTCAACAAGTATTTCAATCCACCTATGTTTTTGGTGCTTTTTCTCCTATAACCGCCGATCATTTTACCCTAGAATTACCTCATTGTGATAGTAGTATTTTTCAAGTATTTTTAGACCAATTCTCCCATCAAAAACGCAAAGAATTTAAAATCATCGTGCTGGACAATGGAGCTTTTCACAAAGCGAAAGCCCTTAACATGCCTCCTAATATTGCGCTGGTTTTTCTACCGCCTTATTCAGCCGCACTCAACCCAGCTGAAAAAATATGGTGGTTGCTTAAACAACAACTAGTATGCAAAAACTTTGATAACATCCTTCATCTTAGTAAGTATCTCAGTACTATTATCCGAAAAAAGCTCCATACAAAAGTTATAAAAACCATATGTTCTTTTCAATATTTATTAGGCATATTTTAGACTATTTTATATGAGCTAATGATATAAAACTAAGTTTAAGTAAGAAAGCTCAAACAAGCAAAGCGCTATCCCTACAATTGAATTTGAGTGTAATAGCCACATTCGTAAATTAGTAAGTGCTTATAAAGAGGTAGTCTCTAAACCTTTTTTATTTACACAAAGGTTTAGAGACTACCTTGATAATATTCAATGATATTATTATCGTACTCGTCTTGATGGGTGTAGATGTGTTGAATCAATAAGGGAGCTGAAACACCGCTTTGTAAATACAAGTTTCTATTCGTAACAACAATTGCATCATTCCATAATCCTGCATTAATAAAGCTTTGTAATAACGTAGAACCTCCCTCAATCAATATACTTTGTATGCCTAATTGATATAATACATTGCAAATTTGTTGAGGGATGTTTTGGTTGTCTATTTTATACCATTGTATATTACCTTTCTTTTTGTGTTGTATGTTGTTAAATATGATGATTGGGGCATCTTTATTAAACAAATGATGTGTTTGTGGAACTTTTAATTCTTTATCTATGACCAATCTAATAGGCTGTATTTCTTTATTCCAAAAACGATTTGTGAGTAATGGATTATCATAATATGCGGTATTTGTACCTACTAAAATAGAGGCAATACCGCTTCTCCATTTATGTCCCAATCGATTTACAATGGCGTTTGAAATCGATATACTTTTATAATCGTTATGTGCTATAAATTTGTCACTAGTTTGTGCCCATTTTAAGATAATATACGGTTGATGGTTGTTGTGATAATGAAAAAAGTATTTATTTATTTCCGTACACTCCTTTTCTAAAACTCCAACCGTCACTTCTACACCAGCAGTTTTTAATTTTTGTATACTTTTTCTATTTACTGCACTAAATGGATCAGAGCAGCCTATAACTACTCTTGGGATTTTGTGTTGTAAAATAAGATCTACACAAGGAGGTGTTTTTCCATAATGTGCGCAAGGTTCTAGAGATACATATAAAGTAGAAGAAGTAATCAATGATTGATGTGCTTCTTTTACATTTTGCAAGCAATTAACTTCTGCATGAGCTTCTCCATATTTTTGATGAAAACCTTCCCCAATAATAAGTTCATTATGTACTAATACAGCTCCTACCAAAGGGTTTGGTCTTACATATCCCAATCCTAAATGAGCAAGTTGTAGGCAACGTTGCATATACACATCATGATTCATTGACTAAAGAAATTATCGTGTTCAAAAGTAGTGTAATTTGCTTTGTACATGAATATTCAACAGGCACGTCAACAATTATTATTACAATTACAACCTATATATAGTGGTAGAGAGGCCGAAAATATAGCAGATTGGGTAATAGAGCATATTACTACATTTTCAAAAACACAGTGCATTATACATAAAGAGGCTGAGTTGAATATTTCTCAACAACACCAATTACAACTGTATACATCAAAATTAATGGAACATATGCCCATACAATATGTATTGGGAGAGGTTTGGTTTTATGGTTATCCATTTTATGTAAATAAGCACGTTCTTATTCCTAGGCCTGAGACAGAAGAGCTTGTTGATTGGATAATTAAAACAGTTCAAAATACAACACATAAGCCAGTTAGTATAATGGATATTGGTACAGGTAGTGGATGTATTGCTATTTCGTTAAAAGGAAGTATTCCTGCAGCTACTGTAACAGCTGTTGATATAAGTGATGATGCATTAGCTGTGGCACAAAAAAACGCATCTAAACAAAAAGTAAATATTGATTTTTTAAAAGCCGATTTTTTAGACTCTTCTATATGGCAACAATTACCCACTCCTCAAATATTGGTAAGCAATCCGCCGTATATACCATATAAGGAAAAAGAGGGTATGAAAGAAAATGTAAAGGAGTATGAACCCAACGATGCTTTGTTTGTGCCAAACAGCAATCCGCTTATTTTTTATGAAGCTATCGCCAATTTTGCTTTACAACATATGCATCCCGACTCTTTATTATTTGTTGAGGTGCATGAAAATTATGGAAAGGATATATGTATTTTATGGAAGAAAATGGGATTTGGGGTGGTGTTAAAAAAAGATATGCAAGGGAAAGATAGAATGATAAAAGCTTCTTTGTTATAGTGTAATAAAGAAAAACCCTGTGGATTTAATTACAGGGTTTTTAAAGATATGCTAAAATAAAATTAGGGTCAAGATAAGTTAAGGACATTTAAATAATGCTCTAACTTAGTCTGGACAATGAATAACAAATATTTTTTTCGTTCAAGAATTTCAGAGGTCAAATTTAAACAAATTGTTAAGCTTTT
>Ga0116193_1002315_pt1 | contig 14588 bp, 8 predicted proteins | sample AD_UKC115_MetaG_FD_89892 | JGI IMG/M metagenome (GOLD analysis project Ga0116193, IMG submission 89892) | Active sludge microbial communities of municipal wastewater-treating anaerobic digesters from Hong Kong - AD_UKC115_MetaG | ecosystem: Engineered > Bioreactor > Anaerobic > Digestate | place... | reverse complement strand
TTCCAAGAGCAAATCCTGATAATCCATATTCTACATTGTATTTTTGTCTGGATAAATGTCCCTTAATACAAAAATTGTAAACTAATCTAGGGTTACTGGTAATATCATACAACTGTCTCCACTGACTATTTACATAAATCATATTCCCTTTGTATTGAATCCGTGGTCCTAAATCACATCCTACAGGGAGATCGGGTTGAGATGAAACACATCTGTAGGTAATCCAAAGTTCTTGATTTGACATAACTTGAACGGGGGTAGTTAAAATAATTTCATTCCATTGATCCATGACTAAATCAGAAGTAGTTAAAACTTGTTCGTGAACAACTGGACCTGCTCCATACTGATTCCCACCACGACAAATTCTGATGGTGTATGTGGTAATCGAACTCGTAGGAACAAAAGAAACTTTAGTCAAATAATATCCATTATATGCAGATATGTCTGAAGTTGAAAAACGGTTTGCTACTTGAAAATCAAACCCCTGACCGGTATTTCCAAATTTAGCACCATAATTTCCCGAGTGAGATATTTGAACATCATTCACTCCGGAAGAGGATAGTAATAAATCTGCACTATAAGAACCAATATTTTCGACCGTGAGATTACTTGGATTCTCACAAGGAGTTTGCCCTATTCCGTTTACATAAAAAAACAAAAAAAGAATAAAAATTCCTACAACTTGAACATTTCGTTTCATAATTTTTTAATATTAGATATATTTAATTAATAATAGATTCAAAAAATATCCTATAAATCAATGAGTTATATAATTAAAACTCACTATGTCTCAATTTCAGGTGCAAATATAAATAAAATTCTTAAATTCGGTAAAATAAAATAAAATAAATAATCTACATCTTATTGTTTCTAAAATATTGTTTGCAGCATTTTATTAACTATTGATAATATTTATCTATTTTTGCATCGTGAAGAAGAAAATACCAATTCTTTGATTTTTACTTAACTTTAGAATAATTATTTTACACTACTTATTCATGAAAAAAGTCACTTTAATCGGTTTAATTTTTATTTTGATAATGACCGCAGAAGCGCAGTCAAATTACGTCCGATTATGGAAAGATATTCCCGGCATGAAACATGAGCGCAGCAAGTTGTACATTAGGGAAGCTACAGATTCCATTCGGAACGGGGCGGCAATCATTATTTGTCCGGGAGGAAGTTATCATCATTTAGGGATGCCGCATGAAGGGTTTAAGACGGCCGAATGGTTTAACAGCATTGGGGTTACTGCGTTTGTATTGCGGTATCGTGTAAGTGGACAAGGCTATCATCATCCCGCCATGATTGAAGATTTACAACAAGCGGTCCACTATGTTCGCACCCACTGGAAAGAATATGCTTTGGACACAAATAAAATCGGGGTCATCGGTTTTTCTGCAGGCGGACATTTATCACTTATGGGAGGTGCATTTGCCAATGAGAATTTTTTGGCACACACCAATATGGTCTCATCAGTCAGTTTACGTCCTGACTTTGTCATATCAATCTATCCTGTCGTTTCAATGCAGGACAGCCTTGCCCATCGTCGGTCGCGAAAAAGTTTGTTAACCAGTAATTACACAATTGAAGAACGTGATAAACTCTCCATGGAGTTACAAATCCCCGACAATATGCCTCCGGTATTTTTATTGGCCTCAAAAGATGATGATGTGGTAAATTACCAAAATAGTGTTGTATTGTCTCAGGCTTTAAAACGACAAAAAATCAAATGTACATTTTTATTATATGAGACCGGTGGGCACGGATACGGCATGAAGGAGACCAATTTCAGCAAAAAAACAAAATGGCCTGACCTACTACATAAATGGCTAAAAGAAATAGGAATTTTATAAAATACAGCTTATGTTTCATCCGAAAATTGAATATCAGACACCTGAAGAGATAAAGACATTTCAAGAACAAGAAATGCGGAAAATGTTGACCTATATTCAACAAAACTCACCTTTTTACCAACGACTATTCCGTAAGCACAACATCAATCCCACCGAAATACAAACTTTGGAAGATTTACAACAAATTCCTTTCACAAGTAAGGAAGATTTGCAACAATACAACGAAGATTTTTATTGTGTGGACAAATCCAAATTCGTTGATTACATCACAACTTCAGGAACTTTGGCCGACCCGACCACCTTTGCAATGACCGATCAGGATTTAGAACGACTGGCATACAATGAAGCGATCTCCTTCTATTGCGCCGGAGGATATCCCGGAGAAATATATCAACTGATGACCACCATTGATAAGCGATTTATGGCAGGATTAGCCTATTTTTTAGGCATTCGCAAAATGGGAGGAAGTGTTATTCGAGTAGGAAACGGAATTCCCGAATTGCAATGGGACACCATTCAACGGATTAAGCCCAATGCCATTATTTGTGTTCCTTCCTTCATCTTAAAAATAATAAAATACGCGGAAGAACACGGCATTGACTACCGCAAATCCAGCATTAAAAAGGCAGTATGTATCGGAGAAAACTTAAGAGAACCCGATTTTTCGCTCAATTTACTTGGGAAAAAAATCAAAGAAAAGTGGGATATTGAACTCTTCTCAACTTATGCATCCACAGAAATGAGCACCACTTTTTGCGAATGTGAAGCCGGAAAGGGCGGTCATCATCATCCTGAACTGATTATATGTGAGCTCCTTGACGATGATAATTTACCGGTAAAGGAAAATGAATTCGGAGAATTGACCATCACCACATTGGGCGTAGAAGGAATGCCCTTATTACGATTTAAAACCGGAGACATTTGTCAATTTCATCATGAACCATGCAGTTGCGGCAGAACGACCATGCGCATTAGTCCTATTATCGGTCGAAAAAATCAAATGATTAAATTCAAGGGAACAACACTTTATCCATCCTCCATTTTTGATGTTTTGGACAATGTGGATTATATTGAAAATTATATCGTGGAAGTATCCTCCAATGAAATTGGGACAGATCATGTGCTTGTATATGTAGGGGCTACCTCCCGAAGCCGGGAATTAATCAAAGACCTTCAAGACAGATTCAGAGCAAAATTAAGAGTTGCTCCAGATATTCAGTTTAAAGAAATTGACGAGATAAAAAGAATTCAATTCCCTGAAGAGAAAAGGAAACCTATCAAATTTATCGACAAACGTTCGTAGTCTTTTTATTCAAAATCAGGATATAATAAATACTGCTTACGGACTTTTTTAAATTTGTCCAGCTTCGATTGCCATGACAAAACAATTTCCTGCTCCGTCGCTCCTATCATAATCATTTCACGAACAATAGAATTTCCCATCAATTTATCAAAGAAATCGGGACGATTAAAAAACTTATTTTTATCTAAAAAATGAGCATAAGCCTGAATCAGATATACTAACGTAAAGTCATTTTGAATGGACTTCATATTTATCACAGCACTATCGGTCAGGTTAACTCCACGACAAGTTTCGCCTTTATTCGGAGGATTTTCGGATACTCCTTTAATGGGTTCTGGTGTAAAGTAGAAATCACCCAATTGCAAGTCGGGAGCGCCAAAAACCTGAAAAGGCATAGCGGTTCCGCGCCCGATGCTTATCGCCGTTCCTTCAAAGAGACAGAGTGAGGGATAAAGATTGATGGCTTCGTCGGTACGTAAATTGGGAGACGGTGCCACAGGCAGAGAATAACGCATAAGGTGTGTATAACACTCCATCGGGACCCAACTCAACTGACAATGAACTCCATTTTTCAACCAACCTTCGTCGTTAATCATTCTACCATATTCCGCCATCGTCATTCCATGAACAATCGGAACCTGATGCATCCCGACAAAGGAGGCATATTGTGTATCAAGCACCGGACCTGCCACATAATAACCATTGGGATTGGGACGGTCCAAAATGAGCACCTCAACTTCACATTCTGCAGCCGCTTCCATCACATAATGTAACGTAGAAATATAAGTGTAAAAACGACAACCTACATCTTGAATATCGAAAACAATGATATCTACGCCTTCCAATTGAGCCGGGGTTGGTTTTTTATTCTTCCCATAAAGCGATACTATCGGAAGGCCTGTTTTGGAATCCAACGAAGAAGAAATGAGCGCTCCGGCTTCTGCCTCTCCTCTAAATCCGTGTTCAGGACAAAAGATTTTAACCAACTGAACGTCCAGTTTCCATAACGTATCCACCAAATGTGTTTTTCCAATCAAAGAGGTTTGATTGCCACAGAAGGCCACTTTTTTATTTTTCAGAATGGGTAAATATATTTCCGTTCTCTCCGCTCCCACCCTGATTTGGGCATGACAAAACAGCACAGAAAATAACAGCAAAAAACTTAAAATAACTTTTACAAAGCGTTTTTTTATCATACAATAAATAGTACTATTTCTCTTTGCAATAGAGCCGGGAGAGAAAATTAGTTAATTTTATTTTACTTTGCTTTTGTATTACGTTTCTTTTTCCCTGTAGGAGATGAAGAAGAGATAATATTCACACAATCCTGATACGTTAAGTTTTCTGGAAGATATCCTTTCGGTATTTTATAATTATCCTTCCCACTAACGATATAAGCGCCATAGCGACCATTCATCACTTTGATATCGCTATTTTCAGGGAACGCGCGGAGCACATTTCGTTCTTTCCCGTTTTCCACAATATCAATAGCTTCTTGCAAAGTCAATTCATTATATTGCACCCCTTTGCCGAGGGTAACATTTTTGCCGTCATATTTGAGATAAGGACCGTATTTCCCCACCATCAAGGCCAACTCTTTCTCCTTATAAAGCCCAAGTACACGAGGTTCCCGTTCTTTATCCTGACGTTTTTTCTCTTCCATTAAATCAAGACACTTTTCGTATGAAATTTCCAGAGGATCTTCTGTTTTAGGAATAGAGATAAAAGAATTTTTGTATTTCAGGTATGGGCCGAATCTACCAATGCCGATTACCAAATCTTCACCTTCATAGGCACCGACTACGCGGGGTAATTTAAATAAATCAAGAGCTTCGTCAAGAGTTATATTTTCAATTGATTGAGATTTCTTCAAACGGGCATAACGAGGTTTCTCATTTTCATAATTTTCCCCGATTTGCACCATTGGGCCGTATTTACCAAGTTTGGCATACACATTCTCGCCGGTTTTGGGATCAACCCCAATCAAGCGTTCTCCACTTGCCTTGGATGAAAATGCAAGTGCCTTTTCCACAGCAGGATGGAATCCTTTATAGAAATTCTGAATCATCTGTTGCCATTCCATTTCTCCCTCTGCCACATCATCAAAGGATTTTTCTACTTTAGCCGTGAAATGATAATCCATAATGGAATCAAAATTATCTTGGAGATATTCATTGACCACAATACCAATGTCTGTGGGAAATAATTTATCTTTTTCATTTCCGAACTTCTCTTTTTTCACTTCCTCCTTAATATTGTTATTCTTCAGAGTCAATTGCACAAAAGATCTTTCATTCCCCGGACGGGATTCTTTAATCACATATTCTCTTTTTAGAATAGTAGATATGGTTGGAGCATAAGTAGAAGGTCTTCCGATTCCCAATTCTTCCATCTTTTTCACCAATGCTGCTTCAGAGTAACGATTTGGGGGTTGGGCATACCTTTGTATTGAACGAATTTCGATGGGAGAAAGTTTTTCCCCGGAAGTAAGAGGAGGCAATAGTCCTTTAATTTCTTCATCTTCTTCATCTTTCGATTCAATATATACTTTTAAAAAGCCTTGAAATAAAATCACTTCTCCAACGGCTACAAATTTTTCTTTCCGATTATCAACCGCAATACTGATGGTTGTTTTTTCTGTTTTGGCATCACTCATTTGGGAGGCAATGGTTCTTTTCCATATTAACTCATAAAGGCGTTTTGCAAAAGTATCTCCCGGTACGGTATGATTATTCATAAAAGTAGGACGAATCGCCTCATGAGCTTCTTGAGCTCCTTTCACTTTAGTCGTATATTTACGCACTTTGGAATACTCTGCCCCATAAAGAGTTGTAATTTCCTCTTTGGCTGTATTGATGGCCAACGAAGATAAATTAAGCGAGTCGGTTCTCATATAAGTAATATAACCGGCTTCATATAACTGTTGGGCAATAACCATGGTTTTGGTAACAGAAAATCCTAATTTTCTAGCTGCTTCCTGTTGCAAGGTGGACGTTGTAAAGGGTGGTGCAGGAGATTTTTTTCCGGGATTTTTCTCCACAGCTTCTATAATAAAATTACTCTGTTTACATGCTTCCAGAAAAGCATACGCTTCTTCCTTAGATTTAAAACGATGATTCAATTCCGCTTCCAATTCAACTTTATCTTCGCCGGGTGCAGAAAACCGAGCCATCACCCGATATGCAGACGTGGTTTCAAAATTGTTTATTTCCCGTTCCCGTTCCACAATTAACTTAACTGCCACTGATTGCACTCTACCGGCAGATAAAGATGGTTTTACTTTTCGCCACAATACCGGAGAAAGTTCAAAACCCACCAAGCGATCCAACACCCGTCGGGCTTGTTGGGCATTCACTAAATTTATATTTACCTTTCGAGCCGCCTGAAGTGCATTCTCAATCGCAGATTTCGTAATTTCATGAAAAACAATTCTTTTGATTTTCTCTTCGGGAATTTTGGCAGCTTCAATTAAATGCCACGAAATGGCTTCTCCCTCACGGTCATCATCGGTTGCCAACCAAATCGTATCCGATTGTTCTACCATTTTTTTTATATCTGAAATCAAAGACTTCTTATCCGGAAGAATTTCATATTTTGGAATAAATCCTTTGGCAATGTCAATTCCTAAATCTTTAGAAGGTAAATCTCTTACGTGCCCTTTACTGGAGATCACTGTAAACTCCTTTCCTATAAACTTTTGTATAGTTTTTGCTTTGGCAGGAGATTCCACAATGATCAAATCTTTATTCGTCATCTTATATCCATTTTTAGTGTTCTGATTTTTTTTGCAAAAGTAATAAAAAAAAATAACTACATAATATTGTAAGAGAATGAACCATTTTATAATAAAAAATTTAACTCGGGTATCATTTTTTTTATTATCTTTGCTCAACATTTTAATAAAATTACTACACTGATTATGAGCGAATTAGAAAACAAACAAGTTGAAAATGCAGCCTACACTGCTGAAAACATACAAGTATTAGAAGGCCTTGAAGCAGTTAGAAAACGCCCTGCTATGTATATTGGAGATATTGGAGAGCGGGGATTACATCATTTAGTTTATGAAGTTGTTGATAATTCGATAGATGAAGCATTAGCCGGCTACTGCGATCAGATCGATATTTTTATCCATCCTGACAATTCTGTCTCGGTAATGGATAATGGGCGCGGAATTCCCATTGATATGCATGAAAAGGAACAACGTTCTGCCTTAGAGGTCGTTTTGACAGTCTTACACGCCGGAGGAAAATTTAATAAAGACTCTTATAAAGTGTCCGGAGGTCTTCACGGAGTCGGCGTTTCCTGTGTGAATGCTCTTTCTAAACATCTGACAGCCGAAGTATTTAAAGATGGAAAACATTATATGCAGGAATTTGAATGCGGACATCCGTTATATTCGGTAAAAGAGGTCGGATCTACAGATTTACAAGGCACCAAAATAACCTTTACCCCGGATAATACCATTTTCCATTCCACTGTTTATGAATATGATATTTTAGCTACCCGTCTCAAAGAGTTGGCTTTTCTTAATAAAAATATTACTTTAACAATTACCGATTTAAGAAATACGGATGAAAACGGGAAACCTATATCGGATGTTTTTCATTCTGAAGAAGGACTAAAGGATTTTATCAAATATCTCGACGGAGGAAGAGAGAAAATTATGGAAACCCCCATCTATATGGAGGGTGAAAAGTCGAACGTGCCGGTTGAAATTGTAATGCAGTACAACACCTCCTTTTCGGAAAATATACACTCGTACGTTAACAACATCAATACCATTGAAGGAGGAACTCACTTAACGGGATTTCGCAGAGCATTAACCAATACGCTAAAACGATATGCCACCAACAGCAAAATGTTGGAAAAATTAGAAAAACAAAAAATTGAAATATCAGGAGATGACTTTCGCGAAGGGCTTACAGCAATTATTTCGGTAAAAGTGCAAGAGCCTCAGTTTGAAGGGCAAACCAAAACCAAATTGGGAAATAGTGAAGTGGAAGGAATTGTGAGTCAGTTGGTTAGCGAGATGCTCTCTTTTTACTTGGAAGAAAATCCCAAAGACGCAAAAGAGATTGTCAACAAAGTTATTTTAGCTGCTACAGCAAGACATGCCGCAAGAAAAGCTCGTGAATTGGTTCAAAGAAAAGGGGCTTTCAGCGGAGGTGGACTACCCGGAAAACTTTCAGATTGCTCCTCCAAAAAACCGGAAGATTGTGAACTTTACCTGGTCGAAGGAGATTCCGCAGGCGGAACGGCCAAACAAGGAAGAGACAGCCGTTTTCAAGCAATTCTTCCTCTTAGAGGAAAAATTCTGAACGTTGAAAAAGCAATGCAACATCGGGTGTTAGAAAGCGAAGAAATTAAAAATATTTATACCGCATTGGGTGTAACTATCGGCACCGAAGAAGATAGCAAAGCTCTTAATATTGAAAAATTACGCTACTACAAAGTAATTATCATGACCGATGCCGATGTGGACGGAAGCCACATTGCCACTCTAATCCTGACTTTCTTCTTCCGCCACATGAAAGAACTCATTGAAGAAGGACATGTATATATTGCCACTCCTCCGCTTTACTTAATCAAAAAAGGGAAAGAGGAACGTTATGCATGGACAGATGAACAACGTCAGCAAATTGTCCTTGAATTGACCAATAACGGAGCCAACGAAGCCGGACTTCACGTACAACGCTATAAAGGGTTGGGAGAAATGAACGACGAACAGCTATGGTCAACCACCATGGATCCTGCCCACAGAACCTTGCGTCAAGTAACCATCGACAATGCTACAGAAGCCGACCGCGTGTTTTCAATGTTGATGGGAGATGAAGTTCCCCCACGTCGTGAATTTATTGAGAAAAATGCCAAATATGCAAATATTGACATCTAATCATTCTTCCATTTATTCTTTGCTTTTTTATTTTTCTTTTTCCAAGCATTAATCTGAAGGCTTACAGAGTTATCTTAGGACAGATTATCTAAAATTACTAGTCATTTAGGTAATAACTAGTATTACAGCGATAGTTTGATTAGGGAGTTTTCTTTTTGAAAAACAAAACGATCACCGCCCCTTCCGAAGCAAAGAAATTCTTTCAAGCGTCCGCTCCCGCGACTTCGCCATTCGTTCCAACTGAGCAGCCGTGAAGTTGTTTATGAGCGAATCCTGCCCCATAATATAATCCAACGGAACTACTTCATACACATTTCTGCCTTCCCGCTGATACTTATTTACCCAAGTCGGATAAAAAGAGGCATTGGCAATGGAAATCGGAGTTCCTGCCGTTTTTTGCAACGTTACTTCCACATATAGACCATCCTCCGTATTATAGTTTTCGAGCGTCTCATACCGCTGATTGCTGATGAAATTCCCGGCGGAATAGACCACCAAAGTGGTATGATGATGCACAGAATCAAAGAGATAATCCACCGGTTGCACCACGTGGGGATGACTTCCAAACACAATATCCACCCCGATTTTATTCAGACTGTCGGCCAGCGCCAACTGATAAGCCGAAGGCGTTATTCTGTATTCATCGCCCCAATGGATAATGAACACCACAACGTCAGCCCCTTCTTGGAGCATATTTTTATACTCTCTTCTCATTTCAGCCGTCGTCTCGCCAAGATTTGCCGGATTAAACGAGTTGATTCGGGCGGCATCCTCTTTCTTAATTCGCAACCCGTTAATGGTAACCGTATCGCCGTAACGTCCCGATTCATAAGTATAGGCAATCACCCCAACATGAACGCCCTTGACAGGATAAATCAGATATCGTTTTTCTGCTGTAGAGGAGCGGGAGCCGGTAAAGAGCAGTTGATTCTCCTTCAGTACTTGCATGGTTCGCAGTAATCCGTGCGTACTGCGGTCGTACATGTGGTTATTGGCCGTACTCAAAATATCAAAACCTGCACTTTTCAGCGCTTCGGCCAGTGCGTCAGGCGTATTAAACATCGGATAAGCACTATATCCTTTTTCTTTCCCCGAAAAGGTCGTTTCGAGATTTCCGATCATCAAATCATTTGCTTGAAACATTGCAGAAAACCAAACATAATTGTTATGAAAATCATACGTCGAATCATCTCGTTTTTGTGCATTTAATTGTGTCAAATGAGCCATAATATCACCCACGAAGCCAATGCGGATGCGCACAGTATCGTCCTCCGGAGAGGCAGTTTGCTCATTTGTCGCGGCAAAATGACAAATTGCAGGTTTTGTATAAGAGATCGACGCAAACAGAATGGAAAGCAGCAACAATCCTAACACGGAAAGAACAAGAGTCCCGACTTTTTTAATTTTGAAAATGGCCATATTTCAAGAGGTATCAATAACTAATGAGATGCAAAAATACAAAATAGTTCCACACCTACTCTTCATCTGATTCATAAATAGAATTATTTAAATAAGTAGCAATAAGCAAAGAATAAAAAGCAAAAATACCATATTATTGTACTTTTTTCGTATCTTTGCCGGCAATTTCCAAAAATTGCCATGGAAGATAAAATATTACTCATAAAGCTCATACAACAAGGTTTAGCCATCGAAACAATTCATTTCGGGTTCCCGATTCATCAGAATTTTTGTATCGAAAGCAGTTCCGGCATCAATTGGCGGCCGGAAGTATTGTCTTAACTGTTAATTATCGAATTTTCGAAATTAATTAATCAAAAATAACATCAACTTATCTCATTTATCAACATCAAAAAAAGAAATATGAAAAAAGAAACATCACAATTATTGAAAGAAGTCGGTCTGAATACACTCCTATCAATAGCTATTTTTGCAGTAGTTTTGCTATTTTTATTTTTAATCGGTCAGGAGGAAAATATAAAAAATATTGCGATTGCAAGCGGATTAATCGGAAGTGCATACGTGCTTATCATTCGGAATCCGAATAACTATTTCGGATTTGTGCTGGGGATTATTTCTTCCATTCTTTTAGGGATTCAGTTTTATCAGGTACAAAGTCCTGACCTTCCGTTTCTCTACTTTTTCGTATTCATTCCTTGTCAGTTTATCACATTATACACATGGATTCACGGTAACCGGAATAAGGAGAATGCGGCCCCATTTAATCCGTCATTTTTGTCATTAGTTCCCTTTTTATTGGTTACCGGACTATTTTTCGTGCTTTTTTTCGCAGATTTGTTGATTGTACGATTGGTTTTTCATGACACGCAAACCTTAGCCATTCAGGTGATGAGTGCATTGGTAGTTGCCTCAAGTATATTGGCGAATTTCCTCATCATCAAAAAGAAAACGGACACTTGGTATTATTGGGTAATATTCAGCATTTCCGGAGTTATTTTAAACATTCTGTATCAAGATTATGTTACTTTAACGCTTTTTGTGGTATACACAGTCATCAACTTCAACGCTTGTCTGGTTTGGATAAAGAAAACTCCGAAAGAGAATTACGGCTGGTTAAAAGGAAAAAATTAATCTTAATTCCGAACTTTTTTAGCTTCTATTTTATTGGCGATCACGGAAGCAATAATGCTGAGCGAAAGAATTCCGAGGATCACGATCAATGAAGTGCCTGTTTCGATTTTGATTCCAAGTGTTTCGGGAAGCAGCATTTTAACACCGATATAGGTAAGTAACACTGCCAATCCGACTTTGAGATATCTGAATTTGTCCATCACATTTTCCAACATAAAGAAAAGAGAACGCAGTCCTAAAATAGCAAATATATTGGAAAAGAAGACTATATAGGGGTCCTGGGTAACGGAAAAAATAGCCGGGATTGAGTCAAACGCGAAGACGATATCGGAAAATTCAATAATGAGCAACACAATAAACAGGGGCGTCACAAGCCATCTACCATTGATTTTGGTAAAAAAGTCATGTCCGTGAAATTGACTTGTAGAAAGTCCTCTTTTGGAGAGAAACTTCACAACGGGATGGTGTTCTGCGTCAATTTTATTTTCGCGATTACGCGTAATAAACATTTTAATCCCTGTATAAATCAAGATTATTCCGAATAGGAGTAAAATCCAATGAAAACGTTGAATGAGGGCAGCCGCTCCGAAGATAAAGATAAAACGCAATACAATAGCCCCGACAATTCCGTAAAAGAGCACTCTGTGGTAATAGAGTCTGTTGACACCGAAAGCCATAAAAATCATAATCATCACAAAAATATTATCCACGGAGAGTGATTTTTCAATCAGATAGCCGGTAATATATTCCAAGGACATGGCTTTGCGGTAGAGTTGCAGTCCTTCGGCATAAGAGAGCCCATCAAGTTTTAACCCGTGACCGTGTTTGGCGTTAAGTCGTATAATATCCTCCATTGAATTAATCCCATGAATCCATTCAGCATGGAAGTATATAACCACATAAAAAATGAGGGCAGTTCCAATCCAGATGGCAGTCCAGGTAGCCGCTTCTTTAAAAGTAATGATGTGGTCTTTTTTATGAAAAACCCCCAAGTCAAGCGTCAGCATCACAATAACCACCACAAGAAACACCGAGAAAAATAGTAACTCATTCATAATCGTTTGGTTTTCATTTTGAAGTTGCAAAGGTAATCATTTTTCAAAAACGAGTGTAGGCAATTTTGTTAAAAAATCAGTACAATTCTTCATAAATCTTAAAGATGCAAACAACGATTAATTGTGTATTTTTGCAAACAAAAAAGGAATAGGATGATGAAGCCATGGACCAAGAAAATTTTATTTATCGGACTTCCGGTTGCAGTTGCAGTCGTGGGGCTTCTGTTCCTACTCCCACAGAGCAAAGTGGTTGAAAGTGTGAAGCGACAATTGGCTGACGCTTTTGTGTACGAATACATTCCCAATCAAAACATAGATGTCACCACCACCGAAGCGTATCGGCAGAAGGACTCTATATATAATGATTTTCGCAAAAAATACAGATTTCATTACCAAACCATCGGAGTCGGCAATTTTGGGGACAGTAGTAAAATGATCTTAATTTCCGAGCCTCCGCCTCATTTGGAGATTGATTCGATTCATTCCGTATTATCAAAGTTTACGCATCAACTGGAAGTCAAACGACATCGAATCGGATATGATGGTAATGTTTCCGATCTTGTCATTATTCTTTCCAATGCCACCCAAGAAAACATCAATCGATTGATTGAAGGACTTAGTTCAGAACTCTTTTTAAGCAACTACAAACCTTACGCCGAAGATTTACCGATTGAGAAAGAGCGTGTCTACTATTCAAATTCCAATCTTGACTATCAGATCAGCTTAGCCGAATTTGACCAATGGTTTATAGAGGATCGGGAGCAATTCATTGACATTAAAGACACCGAAAAACGGGTAGATATTCCCGGTTTGATGTCAGCGCAGCGACAGGGAGTCTATTTCAGTGAAATTCCCGGTTTTGTGGTATGGGTCATTGACAAAACCAAAGATTTATCGGAGCAAATACAATACATTCGTCCTTTCACATTAGATGCGGATATAATTTTAGGGGGAATTTCAGATAGTGCCACCTTGGTAATTGTAGGCAGAGAGCGGGAATCATCGGTGCATGAGTTGCCGCCCTTGCGCGTGGAGACGATCCTTCTATTAGCATCCGTTACCGAAAAAGAGCTGTCGCAAAGTTTAGATATCAACGATTTCCTTGCCGGCAAAATGGGCGATGGCCGAGATTGGTGCCCGACCTATCTGAGCAAAGAACTAGAGAATACGGAATTTGGGCATTTGATGACCATTACAGATGTATTGCTCAAAGATTGGTCTGAATCGGGAACCATTCAGGAGGCCTACTATCGTTATCCATCGCCCGGCTATTTTCCTTTCGATCGGCCGCTTTTCAAAAAATTAGGATTAAATGAACTGGTCTATAACTGGAACACCACCGACGCGATGTATGCCATTGATTTAGAGAATGTAACTTTGTACACACTAAACAGGACGGGCGCATTACCGGTTTCCTATTTCAATTCACAAGACAACAGCACTTCGGTCGGGAGGAACTATGAAAGGCGGGCATACAACTATTTTGCCAATTTGGGCAACACCGATTTGGTGCGGGTAGTTCAATATACCGCATTATATCAAATGTTTATGGACAACGGGATTCGGTATCAAGGAGCAACTTACGGAGCTTTTCCAAAAAATAAACCTTATCTTCTTCTAAGTCCCACGAAATCATTGCTCAATGTATTTAAAAATTTAACGGAAGAGCAAATCAATCACATTTCGGACAGCATCTCGCGTAAACATTTTATGGAGATTCAGAAAGAAAAAGTTCTTAGTCAGATGGCACAAGACGAAGCACGCTATCAATTTCAATTTTCGGAAGAAGACCAAACAAACATATTCAACCGGGTTCTCGACCAGCAGAAACAAGAACTCAAAAATGCTTTTTACCGAACCAAGCAATTACTTAACAATTTATCGGAGCGTGATTTTGAAAAAGTTGCGAAACAATTGGCCTATCCACG
>Ga0116193_1002314_pt1 | contig 14588 bp, 15 predicted proteins | sample AD_UKC115_MetaG_FD_89892 | JGI IMG/M metagenome (GOLD analysis project Ga0116193, IMG submission 89892) | Active sludge microbial communities of municipal wastewater-treating anaerobic digesters from Hong Kong - AD_UKC115_MetaG | ecosystem: Engineered > Bioreactor > Anaerobic > Digestate... | reverse complement strand
TATGTGATGACACGGGAATTCCCCATATTTATATAGAACAAGGAAAAAATCTACAAATAGATAATGAATTAATAAATGAAATAAAGTTAGGTATTGCTGAAGGTTTAAATAAATTACCTGGAAGACCTATGGCAGTTAAAGGTAATAATATTGAAAGAATAGAACAATCAAAAGGATTATATGATATGCCTTCAATGGTTAAATCTGCTCCAATGATTTTAGATAACATCAATGAAGAAAATACAAGAATTCATATACTCTTATTAGGTGGAGGACCAGAAATAAGAGCAAAAACTTATAGAATATTTCATAAACATTCTTATATAGAAATATTAAATGAAGTAACATTATGGTTGAAAGATTCTTTACCTATGTTAGGTTGTACTCCAAGTATACCCTGTATAGGTATAGGTAGAACTCACTTTGAATCAAGTTCTTTAATGATTAAATCAATGATTTATGGAAATTTAAATAATCAATCAAAATTAGAAAAAATGATTACGTCTGAATTAAATAAAACAAACATTGGCCCAATGGGTCTTGGTGGAGACACTACAGTTTTAGGTTCATTTATACAAATTGGAAATCAAAGAGCAAGTGGTGTGAGAATAGTATCAGTTAGACCATCATGTTTTGTAGAACCTAGAATTGCAACAATTACATTATAAAATTAATACTTGGAAATAAGGGAATGAAATCAGTATGGAATATGATAATAAAATTACTAAAAAAGGATTTAAAATTCCAGAACATAATTTAAGAACATCTATTACTAAAGTAGAACCAAATAAAATAATAACTAGAGGATACTCTCAAGATGATTTAATAGGTAATTTAAGCTTTTCAGATATGGTATTTTTACTTTTAAAAGGAGAATTGCCAAATGAAAAAGAATCTAAAATATTTTCTCATGTACTGGTTAGTTTTTCTGACCATGGAGTTACTCCTCCCAGTACACAAGCTGCCAGAATAATTGCTTCATCTGGATCCCCATTAAATGATGCAGTAGCTGGAGGATTACTAAGTTTTGGTAAAAGTCATGCAGGAGCAATAGAAAAATCAATGAAACTACTTCAAGAAAGCATAAAAAGTTTAAATCTTGAAAATAATCCTGAAGATGAAAATAAATTAATAGCTAAAATGGCAATAAATATTGTATCAGAATATTCTGAAAATAAAGTTAACATTCCAGGTTTCGGGCATCGTTACCATAACAGAGATCCTAGAGCTGCTAAATTATTAGAGTTAGCAATAACTGAGGGAGTTATAGGGCCACATACAAAATTAGCATTAGTTCTAGAAAACTTATTATTTGAGAAAAAAGGTGTTAGAATAAATGTGGATGGAGCAAATGCAGGAATATTATCAGATTTAGGGTTTGATAGTAGATTAGGTTTAGGAATTTTCATGATAAGTAGAGTTCCAGGATTAGTTGCCCATAGTTATGAAGAAATGGTGGAAGAAGAGGAATTTCGTAGATTCTGTGACTTAGAAGATATAACATATGAAGGAAAAGATTACACAACCTTTGATTAAAAACAAAATAATAGAAGTGATTAAATGGATTTTTTTGAAACTATAGAAAAAAGATACAGTGCAAGAGGGTTTAAAGACAAACCAGTTGAAAAAGAAAAATTAGATAAAATATTAGAAGCAGCAAGAAGAGCACCTACAGGTGTGAATTATCAACCATTTAAAATAATTGTAATAGATACAAAAAAGAACAAAGAGCTATTACAAAAAATTTATCCTCAACCTTGGTTTGTTGAAGCACCTATAGTAATATGTATTGCAGCCTCTCATAAAGATGCTTGGACAAGACCATGGGATGGAAAAAACATAGCTGATATTGATGCAACAATTGTAATGGATCATATAATTTTAGCAGCTACAGCATTAGGTTTAGGTACATGTTATATTGGAGCATTTAAACCCTATGCAGCATTAGAATTATTAGATTATGATGAAACATTAGAACCAATACTTTTCACACCTTTAGGTTATTCTGATGCAGAACCAAGTGAGAGAAATAATGTTAGAAAAGATATTGAAGAATTAGTTATATATAAATAAATTTTCAATAATTTCTTTAATTAAAAAAATTATTTAAAAATATTTTTTTTATTTTTTTAAGTTTTAATCAATTTAATTTATTTTTTCATAAAGTTTTTAAAAGAGTATTTAAATATATATATCTTAAATAATAATATTTTCTAGGGTTTTTAAAATTGAGTTAAGGGAATATTTCAAAAATTTTTTTATGAAAATTGATTATCATGGGGGAATAAAATGGTAACAAATAAAGTTCTAATTGTTGAAGATGAAAAAATTACAGCAATGGATTTAAAATTTAAATTAGAAGATTTAGGTTATGAAGTTTGTGGTATGGCTGTTAATGGGGCAGATGCTATAAAACTAGCTTATGATACTGAACCTGATTTAGTTTTAATGGATATTACTCTTAAAGGAGAGATGAATGGTATAAAAGCAGCAAAATCAATATTAAATGAAAATATACCATTAATATTTTTAACTTCTCATACTGATGAATCAACTGTTAAAGAAGCAAATATGGTGCCATCCTATGGTTTTTTAAATAAACCTTTTGATATGATGAAATTAGAAAGAACTATTAAATTAGCAATTAATCGTTCTAAAATTGAAATAGATAAAATTCATATTGCTAAAGGGGAAGAATCTAATTTAACTGATGAAGATTTAAAACTACATGAACAAGCAGTATGTGAATTTGAAGCAGGAAAAGATTTTAAAGAAGAATTTTTAGCTAAAAAATCAAATCCTGATAATACCAAATATAAAATTCTTATAGTTGAAGATGAAGCAATAACTGCATTAGATCTTCAAGAAAAAATTGAAGGATTTGGTTATGAAGTAGTTTCAACTGAAAATAATGGTGAAAATGCAATTGAAATAGCTAAAAAGCAACGTCCTGATTTAATTTTAATGGATATTTCATTAAAAGGATCATTAAGTGGAATTGAAGTTGCAAGAGAAGTTAATGCATTAAATATTCCAGTAATCTACTTAACTGCTAATACAAATAATGAAAATGTTGATGAAGCATTAGAAACAGCACCATATGGATTTATAACAAAACCAATATTTGATACAGAATTAAAACAACTTATTGAACTTGTAATTATTAAACATAATAATGATTTCCAAAAAATTATAGATATTGAAGGGGATAATACTTCAAGTTCCAAATCTAATAAAGAATCTAAAGATGATAAAGATTCTGATAATGAACCTAAATTTAAATCATTAATAAAAGGAATTTTAAAAAACTAATTTTATCTAAAATTCTTTTATTCTTTTTAATTTAAATCTCTTTTTAAATAGTGTTAGATAATATGATACCCAAATTCATTTTTGCAAAAAATCAAGAAAAAATGTATGAAATTTCTGATTTACTAGTAAATAAAAAGTATAAAATTAAATCAGAAGATAAAAATTATGTTTTACTTAGAAAAAGTGCTTATGGTAATATATTTGTTCATATAGGTGTACTTTTAATAGCTTTATTCCTTATAAATTATGCAATAATTATTAATGTTATCTATTTTTTATATAATTTTTATGTGAATTCTATAATACTTTTAGTAACAACAGAAAAATTTGATGATGAAGGAAAACCTTTAGAATTTATAGATTTATATGATTTAGAAGATTTTGTTTATGAATCTGGAAAAACTGAAAAAAATCGAGATATTGTTGAAGATTTTAAAAATGTTATTAAAAGAAGTAGAAAGAAATAATCTCTTTTTAATTGCATGAAATTTTTTAACATTTATTTTAAATTAATTAGTAAGTGGTTACTTATATATACTAAAAAATTTTAATATAAAAGTAATAATTTAATGACTTAAACATAAAAGTTTTTTTCAATAAATTATAATTTTTTGAGAAAAAATTTATTTAATTATGAATTCTTGTTTTGGAGAGCAAAGATATGAAGTTTAGTAAGTATGAAATGTTTGCAGTAATTTTCTTCTTTGTTTTAGTTTCATGGGCCATAGTTCCTTATTTTATGTCAAGTTCTTTTTCATTTGCGGATGTTGGATTTTCTATAATTCTAATAACAATAGGTTTAACTTATATGTTAACAATTTTTGTTCCACAATGGAATAAAGCTGCTATAATGACGGATGGTGTTGTTTTTATTTTAGCTTCACTTTTCTTATTCTCAGGATTAACCAGATATGTTTTCTTCATATTTGGAGCATTACTGATATTATTAGCTGTTTTGGCATATGATAGAAGATTACCTCCAAGTGTATTAAAATATTTTTATAGAAAGCGAGTGTATAAATAATCCTAAAATTTTTATGATTTTTTATAAATAAAACTTTTTTTTAAAATTTTTTTTAATAAAATTAAATAAATATTTTTTCATTCGATATATCTTTAATTCAATAATATTGTCAGATTTGATTAAAAAGTCGATAATTATTATTAATTTTTGGTTTTAAAAATAATTTATAAAATCAAATAGTAAAAGATATATATTAATCTAAATAAAAATTAATATACCATGGTGATTTATTATGGCAGGGATATCAGAATCTATTACACAAATAAAAAAAGCTGAAAATGATGCTGATACCTTAGTTGAAGATTCTAAATTGAAATCTTCAGATATTATCGAAGAATCAAAAGCGAAAGCTAGTGAATTAATCGATGCTGCTAAGGCATCCGCTAACGATGAAGCTAAAAATACTGTTTTTGATGCAGAAGAAAATGCAAAGAAAGAAGCAAAATCTATAGTTGATCAATCTGAAAAGGATTCTAAAACCCTTAAAGATAATGCAATGCAAAATGTAGATGAAGCTGCTTCTCTTATTGTCAAAAATATATTGTAACGTGAGAATAATGTTCAAAACTGTGAGAATGCAAAAGCTTAAAATAATGGCTCCGGATAATTACATTCCTGATGTAGTTAAAAACTTACATGAAGAAGGTATTGTCCAAGTCGAAGATGTTTCAGAGCGCATTCAACAGGATCCTAAAACAGCTGAATTATTACAACCTTCAAAGGTTACACCACAAACTGGTAAAATCTCTTCACTTTTAATGAAAACTTCAGGGATTTCTGACTTATTAGGTGATGCTTTGACCGAAAATACTGGTCTAAAAGGCAAAATCCATAGTTTTATATCTCCCGAAGTTCCTGTAAAACAAAAAGTAGAAGATATGGATACTGATACTTTAATAAAGCATGCAGAATCCATATTATCAGAAGTGGAACCTAAAACCAAAGAAGCTGAAGATGAATTAGCTGCACTAGATAGTGAAAAAAGTACATTAGAATCTAATAAACAAGTTGCAAACAAGTTGAAAAACTTAAATTTAGACTTAAGTTTATTACAAGATTCAAAACATACTTCCTCTCTAGTGGGTCGGATGAATGTTGAATCCGTTGAAGCATACATGAAAGAGCTAAGCAAAATAACAGATCAAATTTTAGTTGAAGAAACTCCAGATGATGATGAAACATATAAAGTCGTCACTACTATTGTTCCAACTAAATTAAAAGATGATGTGTATATTTTACTTAGAAAATTCGATTTTGAAAGATTAGATACGGATGGTTTAGAAGGTACACCAAGTCAAGTTATATCTAAAGCAGATTCAAGAATCAGTCAAATCGAAAGTGAAAAATCTCAAGTCAGATCTAAATTAAAAGTAATAGCTGACGAATGGGACGATAAAATACTTGTTTTAAAAGAACAATTAGAAATTGAAAAAGAGAGAAATGAGATTTATGCATCTTTTGGTAAAACTAAAACTACCAAGGTGTTAGAAGCATATGTTCCAAAACCTCAAGTAAATAAAGCAATAGATGTTTTAGAAAAAACTACTGAAGGTAATTATGTTTCTGAATTAGAAGACATTCCAGATACTGATGAGGATGTTCCAATTCTTCAAAAAAATAATGCTTATGCAAAACCTTATGAAACTCTTGTGCAAATGTATGGACCTGTAAAATATAATTCAGTTGATCCTACTTTATTTGTTGCATTAACCTATCCATTTTTCTTTGGGTTCTGTTTAACAGATGCCGGTTATGGAGTATTTGTAACTGTATTAGGATACTTATTATATAGAGGTCTTGGAAAATTAAAACCGGTTTACAAAGATTTTGGTCAAATTGTAATGGCCAGTGGTATATGGGCTATAATATTAGGATTAATTACCAATGGATTAATTGGTGATTTCTTCGGTAGATTCTTAAATTTGAGTTTACCTACTGTAATTCCAATGTTTGATGCTTTTAAACATCCAGCTAACATTTTAATAGTGGCAATTGCATTCGGTATTCTTTATACTAATATTGGTTTCGTTTTAGGAGCAATAAATAATATTAGAAATGGGGATATGAAAGAAGCATTAGGTTCACAAATTTGTTGGTTTATACTTGAATTAGGATTAATCCTATTAATTGCAGGATTTATGGTCCCAGCAATTGGTATAATAGGTAAAATATTAGGAGCAATATTCATAATAATATGTTTTGGATTACTTATTTATTCCTCAGGACCATATGGTGTTATGGATGTATTCGGGTTCTTAGGAGATGTATTATCCTACGCTCGTTTATTAGCACTTTGTTTAGCTACCGGTGGTATTGCTATGACAGTAAACATTTTAGCTCAATTATTAGGTACTTCCGTCCCATATGTGGGAATAATCTTAGCTATTATAATATTTATTTTTGGTCATATCGCTAATTTTGCTTTCCAAGTATTAGGTGCATTTGTAAATGCTTTACGTTTAAATTATGTAGAATTTTTCGGCCAATTCTTTATTAGTGGAAAAAACATGTTTGAACCATTTAAAGCAAAGAGAGAATTTACTAAGGTAAAAGATGATTAAATTTTAAAAAAATTTTTATATTATACATTTTACAAAATTTCAAAAAAAATCTTATAAAATAATTAAAAAGGAGAAATAAAATATGGTGACTATTGTATTAGGTACTGCACTTGCAGCTGTTGGAGCTGGAATTGCAGTTGGTTTTGCAGGTCTAGGATCAGGTTTAGGTCAAGGTTTTGCAGCAGCAGGATCTGTTGGAGCTGTTGCAGAAGATAATAGTATGTTTGCACGTGGTATTATCTTTTCAGCTTTGTGTGAAACTCAAGCTATTTACGGATTCTTGATTGCAATCTTATTAATGGTATTTTCAGGATTACTTGGTGGTGGAGCTGGATTAAGTACTACCGCTGGTATTGTCGCAATTGGTTCTGGTGCAGCAATTGGATTTGCTGGATTAGGTTCTGGTATGGGTCAAGGTGTAGCTGCAGCTTCCTCCGTTGGAGCAGTAGTTGAAGATAATAGTATGTTTGCACGTGGTATTATTTTCTCAGCATTAGAAGAAACTCAAGCTATTTACGGATTCCTTATCGCTATCTTACTTATGGTATTCGGTGGAATATTAGCCTAGGAGGTCAAATATAATGAGCTCTGGGGCAGAAAATATAGTTTCTAATATCATGTCTGAAGCTCAGAATAAAGCTGATGGAAATATTCAAGAAGCGCAAGCTAAAGCTGATTCAATCATCAAAACTGGTGAAAAAAAAGCTGAAACTGCTAAAAATGAAATTTTAGTAAGTGGAAAAAAGCAAGCGGATATGAGACATCAACAAATTATATCTGAAGCTAAAATGAATGCAAGAAGATCAGAATTAGAAGCTAAAGAAGAAGTAATCAATGTAGCTTTTGATAAAGCTACAAATGATTTAAAAGATATTGCATCTACAGATAATGATGAGTATACAAATTCTTTAGTAAAAATGATTAAAGAAGCAGCTGCTGAAATCGGCGGTGGAGAATTAATTATTCAATTAAAAGAAGACGATATTCCAAAAATAAAAAGCAATCTAGATGTTATTGCCGCTGATGTAAAAGCAGTTATTACTAAAAATAAAAAAGATCAATTAAACCTTAAAAACATAGCTAAAGATGTTTCTTCTCAAACAGAAACAAAAACCACATTTGAAATTGGTGAACCAATTAAAACTGTTGGTGGAGTTATTGTCAAAACAAAAAATGGGGAAATTGAAGTAAATAATACTATCGAATCTAGAATGTTAAGAAATAAAAAAAATTTACGTTCTGAAGTTGCTAAAATATTATTTAAATAGGAGGATGAATTATGGCTGGTGAAATAACTTCAATTGTATCACAATTAGGAGTAACTCCTGAAGTATTCCTAGTTCTAGTTATTTTTGCATTTGTAGCAGTCGGTGCAATAGTTGTTGTTGTAGTAACTGTACCAATCTTAAATCTCTACCCATATCTAAATCCTATTTCTAGAGTAAGAGCACGTAAAGGAAGATTATTAACTGAAAAACAGATTTCTGAACTTGTAGAAACCGCAGATGTTACAGAAGTTGAAAACTATTTAAGTGGAATTCAAGACTACAGTGATATTGCAGACGGAAGTTCACTAGAAAAATCTTTAGATACAAAGATGGGTGAAACTTATGACATGGTTGCTAGAATAGCACCTAAAGATATAGCATCCGCATTTAAAGTTTTTTCAAAGAAATCAGATATTAATAATATAAAAAGTTTACTTGCAGCTAAAGAAGTTGGTCTTAATCAAGATGAAACTTCTAATTTATTAGTACCTACTGGTAAATTATATGAGGATATACAAAGATTAACAGATGCAAATTCAGTTAATGATATAATATCCGGATTAGATAATACTGAATATTCAGCTGTTTTATCTGATGCTCTTCCTGATTATGAAGAAAAGAAAATGCTTCTTCCTTTAGATGCAGCATTAGATAAACATTATTTGAAAACATTATTAGGTGCTCAAGAAGTACCTGGAGATGTAAATACTCAAATATTATATTCTTATATTGGAAATAAAGTGGATGTAGCTAATATCAATTTAATAATAAGAGCAAAAGCAGATAAATTAGATTATGAATCAGTAGAACCTTATATACTAAATGACGGATACCAATTAAGAGAATGGAAACTCAAAGACCTTATGGAATCAGAAGATGTATTAGGTGTTATATCTAGTCTTGATGGAACTAAATATGCACAAGTTTTAAATGCAGCAGTTCCAGAATATAATGAAACTGGATCTATTGATGTCTTTGAAAAGGCTTTAAACAGATTCTTAGCAGATGCTGCACATACATATGCTATGAAACAACCATTAGGTATAGGTCCTATAATAGGTTACTTAACTCTTAAAGAACAAGAAATTCACAATCTTAAAATTATTGCTAGAGCTAAAAGAGAAAAAGACTTTCCTACATCTCAAATTAGGGAGATGTTAGTATGAGTGATATAGCTATTATTGGAGATTTAGATACTGTCACCGGTTTTAAACTCGGTGGAGTGAAAGATGGTTTAGTTGTAAAAACTGATGAAGAAGCTGAACAAGCTTTTGACAAATTATTAAGTGAAAAAATTTCAATTATTTTAATAACTGAAAAAATTGCTAAAAATATTAGGGAACACATCAATAAACAAATTGGTTCTGATGTATTACCTATGGTTATTGAAATACCTGATAAATCTGGTTCAGAAGAAACTGAAAACGAACAGATGGCAGACCTTATTAAAAGAGTTATCGGGGTAGAGATGGTTAAATGATTATTGAAGGAAATATTATTAAAGTTGCAGGGCCTGTTATTCTAGCTGATGGAATGAGAGGAACCCAAATGCACGAAATGGTGAAAGTAGGTGACGATAAGCTCATTGGTGAAATCATTGAGTTAGAAGGTGACACCGCAACCATTCAAGTATACGAAGAAACCGCAGGGATAAAACCTGGTGAAAAAGTAGAAAGTACAGGAGGTCCATTATCAGTAGAACTTGGACCAGGAATTATGGGTTCAATCTATGATGGAATTCAAAGACCTTTAGATGTAATCAAACAATTAACTGGAGATTACATTGCAAGAGGTATAGATGTACCTTCTATCGATAAAGAGAAAAAATGGGATTTTAAACCAGTAGCAAAAGAAGGAGATAAATTAATCACTGGAGACACATTAGGTGAAGTACAAGAAACAAGTGCAGTTCTCCATAAAATATTATTACCTCCAACTATTGAATCTGGTACTGTTAAAAGTATCAAATCCGGACAATTCACTGTAGAAGAAGTCATTGCAGAAATTGAAAAAGAAGATGGAACTGTTGAAGAAATTACAATGCTTCAAAAATGGCCTGTAAGAAAAGGACGTCCATACAAAGAAAAATTAGATCCAGACATACCATTAGTAACAGGACAAAGATCACAAGATACTTTCTTCCCTGTTGCAAAAGGTGGTACTGCAGCAATACCAGGTCCATTTGGATCAGGAAAAACTGTTACACAACAACAATTAGCTAAATGGGCAGATGCAGATATTGTAGTATATATTGGATGTGGAGAACGTGGAAACGAAATGACTGAAGTACTTACAGAATTCCCATTCCTCGACGACCCAAAAACAGGAAATCCATTAATGGATAGAACTGTTCTTATTGCAAATACTTCAAATATGCCAGTAGCAGCTCGTGAAGCATGTGTATATACTGGAATTACTATTGCAGAATATTTCAGAGATCAAGGTTACGATGTAGCACTTATGGCAGATTCAACCTCAAGATGGGCTGAAGCTATGAGAGAAATCTCAGGAAGACTTGAAGAAATGCCAGGGGAAGAAGGTTACCCAGCATACTTAGCTTCAAGATTAGCACAATTCTATGAAAGAGCAGGAAGAATCCATACATTAGGAACAGAAGAAAAAGAATCTTCTATTAGTGTAGTTGGAGCAGTATCTCCTCCAGGTGGGGATTTATCCGAACCTGTTACTCAAAACACATTACGTATTTGTAAAGTATTTTGGGCTTTAGATGCATCCCTTGCAGATAAACGTCACTTCCCTTCAATCAACTGGTTATCTAGTTACTCACTTTATGTTGATGATATAGAAAACTGGTGGAAAAATGCTACAGGTGATGATTGGAGAGAAAACCGTAATCAAGCAATGGCTTTATTACAAAGAGAATCAGAACTTCAAGAAATCGTTCAATTAGTAGGTCCAGATGCATTACCTGAAATAGATCAAGTAACTTTAGAAACTACTCGTATGTTAAGAGAAGACTATCTTGGACAAAACGCTTTTGATGATGTAGATACATATTGCCCTCCTCAAAAACAACATGATATGCTTAAAGTAATTTTATCATTCCAAGAAAAAGCATCTGAAGCAAGTAAAAGAGGAGCAAATATTAAAGACATAGTTGCATTACCTGTAAAAGATAAAATTGCAAGAATGAAATATGTCCCTGCTGAAGAATTTGAAGCAAAAGCTCAAGAAATTGAAGCAGATATTTCTAAAGAATGTAGTGAGGTGTAAACAATGAATACTGAAATTAAAACAAGAGAATACACCACAGTTACTGAAGTTACCGGTCCTTTAATGGTAGTTGACGGAGTTGAAGGTGTAGGTTATAACGAAATTGTTGAAATCGAAACTCCAGCTGGAGAACACAGACAAGGACAAGTTTTAGAAGTACAAAAAGATGTAGCAGTTATCCAAGTATTTGAAGGAACTAGTGACTTAAACACTAAAAATACTAAAACCCGATTTACTGGAGACACTGCAAAAATTGGTGTTTCTAAAGAAATGATGGGCCGTATATTTAACGGAACTGGTAAACCAATTGATGGTGGACCAGAAATTATTCCTGAAAAAGAATTAGATATTAATGGATCACCAATGAATCCAGCATCTCGTGAATTCCCTGAAGAATTCATTCAAACAGGTATCTCTACTATTGATGGAATGAATACCCTTGTAAGAGGACAAAAATTACCTATATTCTCAGGTTCAGGTTTACCACACAATGATTTAGCAGCACAAATTGCAAGACAAGCTAAAGTACTTGGAGGAGAATCCGAATTTGCAGTAATATTTGCAGCAATGGGTATTACTCACGAAGAAGCAAACTTCTTTATGAGAGATTTCGAAAGAACCGGAGCATTAGAAAAAGTAACAGTATTCATGAACTTAGCAGATGATCCAGCTATTGAAAGAATCTTAACTCCTAAAATGGCATTAACCACTGCTGAATACTTAGCATTTGAAAAAAATATGCAAGTATTAGTAATATTAACTGATATTACAAATTACTGTGAAGCTTTAAGAGAAATTTCCGCAGCAAGAGATGAAGTACCTGGAAGAAGAGGTTATCCTGGATACATGTACACTGATTTAGCAGGTATGTATGAACGTGCAGGTCGTATACAAGGAAAAGAAGGTTCAATTACTCAAATGCCAATTCTTGTAATGCCTCAAGATGATATTACTCACCCAATTCCAGATTTAACAGGATATATTACTGAAGGACAAATAGTATTAAGTCGTAACCTTCACAGAAAAGGTATTTACCCTCCTGTAGACCCATTACCATCCTTATCTCGTTTAATGAGTGGGGGTATTGGTGAAGGTAAAACTCGTGCTGACCAAAGTGGTGTATCAGATCAACTTTACTCTGCATATGCAGAAGGTCGTGAATTAAGAGATTTAGTAGCTGTAGTTGGTGAAGAAGCTCTTACAGAAAGAGATCAAAAATTCTTAGAATTTGCAGATAACTTTGAAAATCAATTTATTACCCAAAGTAAAGATGAAGACAGAGGCATTGAAGAAACATTAGATCTCGGTTGGAAACTCTTAAGTATTTTACCTAGAAACCAACTCAAAAGAGTTAAAGATGAATTCATAGATCAATATCTTCCAAAGGCTGAAGAATAAGATAAAATCACAAGATATTAATTCACAAAATTAATATCTAATATCTTTATTTAGGAGGATAAAATGGCAGAAGAAACATTAAGCGGGATAAACCCAACTCGTATGGAGTTACTTAAACTCAAAGACAGAGAAAAACTGGCTGTTAAAGGTCATAGTTTACTTAAAGAAAAACGTGATGCTTTAATTAAAGAGTTTTTTGACATCTTAGATAAAGTTCAAGGTGCTCGAGACGAATTGAATGAAGAACTCGCAGAAGCTTATGAAGATTTAACTGCTGCTCAAATTGAAATGGGTGATTTAGCAGTTCAAAAAGCAGCTCTTTCTGTTACTGAATCTATGAATGTTGATATTAAATCCAGAAATGTTATGGGTGTACCTGTACCTATAGTAAATATGGAATCTGAAGAAAGAACAATCATAGATCGTGGTTATGGATTCAATGATACTTCTATTAGATTAGATGAAGCCGCTAAAAAATTTGAACATTGTTTAAAATTATCTATTGAATTAGGTGAAATAGAAAAAACAATCTATTTATTAGCTGCAGAAATTGAAGCTACTAAACGTCGGGTTAATGCGCTTGAACATATTATGATTCCAAAGATTCAAGCAACAATTAAATCTATTGACATGAGACTTCAAGAAATGGAAAGAGAAAACTTCGTTAGACTTAAAATGATTAGAGCTGTAATTGAAGAAGATCAAGCTGAAGGTGTAGAAGAAGCTAAAAAATCTCGTACTGAAGCAGAATCTAAAGAACTAGCTGAAGCTAAAGCTTTAGCTAAATCTGAATCTACAGTTAACAAGGTTAAAGAAACAGTTAAAAGTAAGGTTAAACCTAAATCTGAAGAGATAGTTGAGTCTGCTCCTGAAGAAAAAACTGCAAAAACTGAAGAATTAAAAGAAACAACTACTGATGATGTTAAAACTGAAGAGGTTGTTGAAAAATCTGATATAACTACTAAAGCTAAATCAGGTATAAACAAAATAGTAAGCGCAGTTAAAGGTAAAAACGAATCTGAAAAAACAGATACAAAAGCTTCTGATGTTGCAGATGAAAAATCTGATGACGAAGAGAAACCTAAACGAGAATTCAAAGTGAAATCATTTAAAATAAGATAAATGGATAAGACTTTATTAGTCTTATTTATTTTTTTCTTAAAACATTGAAAGTCAAAAATAAAACTTTTTTTTAAAATGACTTTCATTTTTTTAATATTTTTTAAAATTTGAAATTAAACAAATTTATATAATTTATTATCATATATTTATTAACATAAAATTTGTCTATCGTTTGATATTTTTATTAAGGTGTGTAATTTATGCAAAGAAATCCAATAGATCAATATTTGAGAAATCCGGATAATGCAGCTAAACTTTTTTTAATTTTTCAAGCTGTTCAAATTGCAACTACTGCACTATTAGTTATAGTAACAATATTTTTTATATTATATTTTGCAGGTATAATACGACTTTAAATATTTTCAATATTATTATTAACATAACTTTCAGTTATGTCAATAGTTTTTAAAACTTTTTTTAAATTATTATCTCTATTTATTAATGTTACTAATGGTTGATTATTTTCTATAATAACATTTGGATAGGGTACATCGTATACATTATCTAAAGATAGATTTCCAACGCATACTCGATTTTTTGAATAAATAATCTTTTTCATACTATATCCTTTAAATTTTGGAGTTTCTATTATTTCTCCTTTACAAGCAAGTATATGTGCATTTAATAAATTGATTTTTAATAGTTCTTCAACACATTCATATGTACCTT
>Ga0116193_1002313_pt1 | contig 14593 bp, 7 predicted proteins | sample AD_UKC115_MetaG_FD_89892 | JGI IMG/M metagenome (GOLD analysis project Ga0116193, IMG submission 89892) | Active sludge microbial communities of municipal wastewater-treating anaerobic digesters from Hong Kong - AD_UKC115_MetaG | ecosystem: Engineered > Bioreactor > Anaerobic > Digestate | place... | reverse complement strand
CTTCGCCTCCTTCGGATTGTTTGTTTGGTCACTTATTAATTCGACAAAATGGGGGGTGAAGTCCTTTTTCTGTACTACTAAATCCCCATTATTTTCGGTCTTAGAGAATATGCAAAAGTCTCATCTATGTAAACTGCAAAAAGAAAACACAAAAAAGTATCGCTACCCTCCTTAAATGGATTTGAAAGGTACGGCAGCTTGAAACCGAGTCATTTTAATGTTACAATCACAATGATATAGATATGGTAACTGTTTACTCAGTTGCTACCACCGCAGGACTTTAATGGGCAAACATTAAAGTCCTGTTTTCGTTTCGCAGGAATTTTAATTTGAAATTAAGATTTATTATTTTTCATAATTCTAACATTGAAATTCCAACAAATCAATTGTTTTTATTTAATACATTACAAATAACTATTTAAACAAAAATAAAAATTGACAATTAAATTCTTATAGTATAAAGTTGTTTGTGTCAGATATTTATTCATGTATCTGTGGATTGAAACGTTTAAATAGTTTATTTTGTAAAGGTATTTATTAAGATGGAGATACAATCATTTGTATCTCCATTCTTAACTTATTTCATAAAAATTGGAGCAAATTATAGAATTGAATCACATATGATGGAAAAGTATACAAACAAGGGATATAATGGGAAGTAACGGGAGGGGTGCGCTTTGGATAAAGAGATGATCGCCCATGTACGTAGAAATGAAGATGGGACTTGGGCTTCGCCGCAAAGCCTTATCAAACATCTTGAAGGTACGTCCCTAATAACGCGGGATAACGCATACAAATTTACTTCAGCCGCTTGGGGGAAGGTATTGGGTCTTGCTCACGACATCGGTAAAGGAAGGGCAGTCTGGCAGAAGTATCTCAAAGATAAAAGCGGCTATGGCTATGACGAAGATGCTCATTTGGAAGGTAAACCGGGTAAAATGCCTCATGCTATTCAGGGAGCGAAGTTGGTTGAAGAAATATTTGGTAATGAAATCGGGAGAATCCTGGCCTATTGCATTGCAGGTCACCATGCGGGATTACCGGATTGGTCGCCGGCGGAAGGGTCCGGGTTAGCTTCCCTAGAGTTTCAGGAGGCGCGGGTCAAAGATTGGAAAGAGATCGATATGTCGTTGGCTGATATCTTGCGATCGGCTCCGCCGTTGCAGACTCCCTGGGAATTTACCCCCGGTCTTGACTTATCTCTATGGATAAGAATGCTCTATTCCTGTGTGGTTGACGCGGATTTTTTGGATACGGAAGCATATATGGATCAGGATAAAATGGAGCAGCGGGGGAACTATTGCACAATTGAGAAACTGCTCAAAAGGTTTAATCAATACATAGTTAGCTTAGAGCAGGGCGCAAAGGAAACAGATGTAAATAAAATCAGAACGGGTATAAGAAACAAATGCGTGCAAATGGCGAACGAAGCTCAGGGCATATTTTCGCTATCTGTTCCAACCGGTGGGGGGAAAACGCTTTCAACATTGGCATTTGGTTTAGAACATGCGAAAAAGCATAAGCTTGACCGTATTATTTATGTTGTTCCGTATACAAGTATCATCGAACAAAATGCAGATGTATTCCGAGCCGCAGTTGGCGATGATCAGGTTGTGGAACATCATTCCAGTATAGACATTGAAGATTTAACTCCAAAATCCAGGTTGGCTGCTGAGAATTGGGATGCACCAATCATTGTTACTACCACAGTTCAATTCTTTGAATCATTATTCGCTGCAAAAACAAGTCGTTGCCGCAAACTTCACAATATTTGTCGCTCGGTCGTTATTTTGGATGAAGCACAATTACTGCCGGTGGAGTATTTGGAACCAATTCTTGAAACCATGCAGTTATTGGCAGATCATTATCATGTGAGCTTTGTTATTTCGACCGCCACTCAACCAGCATTTGAAAATCGAATTACCAATGGAGAACAATTCAAAGGTTTAAAAAATGTCCGGGAAATAATGGGCGATGAAAATGAAGTAATAAGGTTATATCAATTACTTAAGAGAAACGAAGTTTGCTTTCCTGAAGATATTAAAGTCACATCAAATTGGGAACAGATCGCGGAAGAATTATCTTCTTTAAAGCAGGTTTTGTGTATCGTATCCGATCGCAAAAGTTGTCGTGAATTACACAATTTGATGCCGAAAGGAACGTATCATCTATCAGCTTTGATGTGTGGACAGCATCGAAGTGAAATAATCAAAAAAATCAAAGAAAAGCTGAATCAAGATGAAACAGTGAGAGTTATCAGTACCCAATTGGTTGAAGCAGGAGTTGATCTTGATTTCCCGGTAGTATATAGAGCTATGGCTGGTTTGGATTCAATTGCTCAAGCAGCTGGGCGTTGTAACAGAGAAGGGAAAATGCCTGATATGGGTAAAGTAAAAGTTTTTATCCCGCCGAGGAAAGCTCCGCCAGGCATTCTACGCAAAGCTGCGGATACGGCTGTTGATATAATGGTTAGTCAAACCGATCCCCTTGCATATCATACCTTTGAAAAATATTTTGCAGATTTATATTGGAAAGCCCATTCGCTTGACTCAAAAAATATTGTTCAGTTATTAGATCCAAATAAAAATGATCCACAGGAGTTTAGTATTTTTTTCAGAACCGCTGCTGATAGATTCAAAATTATTGATGATTCACAAATAAAAACAGTTTTTGTCCGCTACGGTGAAGGAGATAAATTGATTGATCAGCTAAAATGGAAAGGCCCTGACCGTTGGCTGCTGAGGAGATTGCAGAGGTACTCAGTGAATGTCTTTAATGATATTTTCTATCAAATGCTCAAACGAGGGTCTCTAGAAGAAATTCAGCCTAATATTTTTGCCACTACATCAAGCAGTGAGTATTCCAATGAGATAGGTCTATTGATTGATACCTCATTTGAACCTGAAAGCTATATTTTTTAGAAAGGAGTTGATTAAAGTTGCATAACTGGTGTTTAGAAGTCTGGGGGGATTATGCCTGTTTTACCCGTCCCGAAATGAAGGTTGAGCGAGTGAGCTACGATGTAATGACTCCATCAGCAGCACGAGCAATTTTCGAAGCGATTTTATGGAAACCAGCGATTCGATGGAATGTAACCAAAATCGAGGTGCTTAATCCAATCAAATGGATCTCCGTTAGACGAAATGAAGTTGGTAAAATTATACCTGCCCCCACAGCCAAGCAGATGGAAGGAGTACTTGGGGCGCCAATGGGACTGTTTATTGAGGATGAACGCCAGCAGAGGGCTGGGCTATTCCTAAGAGATGTCAGATATCGGATTTATGGGTATTTTGAGTTTATTCCACCACATGAACGCAAAACAAATCAATCAGTTTCAACGGAAGTCTGGGCTGACCAGCAAGAAGAGAAGGAAAATACAAAAAAAGACGAGTCAGCTGCCAAGTATGCTGCCATGTTCGAACGACGCGCTAAAAAAGGTCAGTGCTTTCACCGGCCTTATTTAGGCTGCCGCGAATTTGCCTGTGATTTTCGATTAGTTGATCAACAAGCAGACCCGGCTGAGCCAATTAAGGAGACCAAGGATCTGGGCTACATGCTGTATGACATGAATTTCGAAGAAAATATCAATGATCCCAGTCCCATGTTTTTCCGTGCCAGAATTGAAAATGGAGTTATTAATACTGATCGAAGGGAGGTGGAGATTAGAGGATGATATTACAGGCTTTAAAAGAGTATTATGACCGGAGGGTTGAAGAAGCAGACAGTGATATAGCACCAGAAGGATTTGAAAAAAAGGAATTACAATTTCTAATTGTTATTAATGAAAATGGTGATTTCATAAACATTGAGGATACTAGAGAAATGATTGGGAACAAATTAGTAGGAAAGTCATTTCTGCTTCCAAGGTCAAAAGGGAGAAGCGGTAGTAAAAGTTATGAAACAACATTCCTCCTTTGGGATCACATCGGTTATGTTCTCGGTCTTCCTGTCAGCGATAATAAATCATCTAAGCAGCATCAAACTTGGTTAGATTCGCTTAAACGACTTCCGGAAGATTTATTAGAAGATGCCGGAGTAAGAGCCATGATTCAGTTTTATAAAAATAATGAGGTTGAAAAAGCAAAAGCTTCTCCCATGGTTACGGAATGTTTAAGAGCTACTCAATGTAATATGTCTTTTAAATTAATTAACGATATACCTGTTCCATGCAGAAATACAGTTAAGGATTATGTTAAAAAAAGCCTTAGGTTAAGTGGAGATGATGAAGAGAGTTCAGGAAAAACAGGATATTGTTTAGTGACAGGTGAAAGCGGAATAATTGCTCGTACTCATGGAAGAACTCCAATTGATAAAGATACAAAATGTTTAGTTGGTTTTCAAAAAAACAGTGGGTATGACTCATATGGAAAAGAGCAGGGATATAATGCACCAATAATAAAATCAACAGAATTTTCATATGTAACAGCGCTTAATACGTTACTTAAATCTCCAAATCAACGCATTCAAATTGGCGATGCTTCTACTGTTTTCTGGTCAGAGAAAAAGACTTCATTTGAAAACGAATTTTCCTTCTTTTTTAAAGAGCCTAATAAGGACGACCCTGCTGCAGGAACGCAAAAAATTAAATCATTGTACGAATCACTTAATACCGGTGCTTTTGTTGAAGAGGACGGTGATACCAATTTTTATATACTCGGACTTGCTCCCAACGCTGCACGCATATCAGTACGGTTTTGGCAGGTAGGAAAAATATCAGATTTTGCATCCCGCATCAAACAGTATTTCGACGACTTTGCCATTGTAAAATCACCAAAAGAACCAGAGTTTTATTCTATTTGGCGCATTCTGGTGAATATATCCACGCAAGACAAAAGCGAGAATATCCCTCCTAATCTTTCCGGTGAATTTATGCGTTCGATACTGGATGGGACCCCTTACCCAGCAACTTTATTACAGGCGTGTCTGCGCAGAATCAAAAGTGACACTGAAGGCCGGGTTAAACCAGTTCGGGCAGCTTTAATAAAAGCATATTTAAACCGCTATTATCAGTTTTATCCCAACACAAATCATAAGGAGGTAAGTATGGAATTGGATAAGAATCAACCGTCTATTGGTTACCAGTTAGGCAGACTATTTGCTGTTCTGGAAAAGATTCAGGAAGAAGCGAATCCGAGTCTGAATGCAACTATCAGAGAAAGGTACTATGGGGCTGCCTGCGCTACACCAGTAACCGTATTTACTAATTTGCTCAGACTTAAAAATCATCATCTTGCCAAAATGGACAACAGAGGACGGGTTATAAATTTTGAACGGCTGCTCGGTGAAATAATGAGCCATCTAACAGACTTCCCCGCTCATCTGGATTTGCATGAACAGGGTCGCTTTGCGATTGGTTATTATCATCAAAGACAAGCATTTTTTACATCTTATAAGGCTGAGACCGAAGAAAACAATTAAAGATAGAGAGGAAGAGTGAGAACATGAGTAATGTAAATGATATTCAGAACAGGTATGACTTTATATTGTACTTTGATATTAAAGACGGGAATCCCAATGGGGATCCAGATGCCGGCAATCTGCCACGGGTAGATGCAGAATCAGGTCATGGATTAGTTACGGACGTATGTCTGAAAAGAAAGGTAAGAAATTACGTTGCTTTAAAGAATGAGGAAAAACCTCCTCATGCTATTTTTATTAAGGAAAAAGCAATTTTAAATAACAGGATTGATGAGGCATATATCAGTTTAGGCATTGATTTGACAGCTGCATCAGCCGATGGCAAAAAACGCAATAAAGCCGGTCAAGGCCAGGGTAAAGAAATCGATCAGGCTAAAATGTTTATGTGTAAAAATTTTTATGATATAAGAACTTTTGGTGCTGTGTTATCAACCGGAGCAAATGCTGGACAGGTTCGCGGTCCTGTACAATTTACCTTTGGACGTTCTGTAGATCCTATTGTTGCCTTGGAACATAGTATCACTCGAATGGCGGTTGCTACTGAGGCAGAAGCCGAGAAACAGGGCGGCGACAATCGTACCATGGGCCGTAAATTTACCGTGCCATATGGTCTTTATCGTGCACATGGCTTTGTCTCAGCACCGCTTGCCAATCAGACCGGTTTTTCGACCGATGATTTGGAGCTTCTTTGGGAAACTCTTCAGAATATGTTTGAACATGACCGCTCAGCCGCAAGAGGATTGATGGGAACTAGAAAACTTATCATATTTGAGCATGAATCCAAGATGGGCAATGCTCCTGTTCAGAAATTGTTTGATGCTGTTACTGCTCATAAAATCGATGAAAACAAACCGGCAAGAGATTTCAGCGATTATAAGATTTCTATTAATGAAGATACAATTCCTCAAGGTGTGAAAGTTCTTGAATTACTCTAGAATTTATCAGGAAGACCAGCTTCTCCCCCTGTCCGGTCTCCAGCACATTGCCTTTTGTGAACGGCAGTGGGCACTGATCCATATTGAGCAGCAATGGGACGAGAACCAACGGACAGCGGAAGGACGGGTCATGCATGACAAAGCTCATGATCCGAGCTACAAATCTTATAAGCCGGGGACGGTTGTGGTACGTGGGATGCGGTTACATTCCTTGACATTAGGGATCTTCGGTGAAGCCGATGTAGTTGAGTTTGTTCGGACGGAGGATGGCAGTGGCATTAGCCTTCCTGGTAAAAAAGGACTATTTGTACCCAGACCCGTTGAATACAAGCGAGGCAAAACAAAAAAAGGAGATTATGACCGCATACAGCTTTGTGCCCAGGCAATTTGTCTTGAAGAAATGCTGCAATGCTGCATTAAAGAAGCAGACTTGTATTACGGTGAAACCCGACGCAGGGAAACGGTAGCACTTGATCAACAGTTGCGGGATGAAGTCAGGCGGCTATCAGAGTTTATGCACCGTTTGCATCGTGAAGGGCTGACACCGAAACCAGATATGAAATTGAGTGTATGCAAAAAGTGTTCAATGTTTGATATTTGCCTGCCGAATATGAGAAAGAAAACGAGTGTCAAAAGTTACTGGGATCAATTGCTGGGAGAGTTGACACCAAATGAAAATGGGGTGATCGATTGAGGCGGCTGCTAAACACATTATATGTAACTACACCGGATTCATACTTAGCCAGAGATGGTGAAAACATTCTGATCCGCCTCGAGGATGAAATCCTTTTCCGAGTTCCGTCACATAACATCGAAGCTATTGTTTACTTTGGGTATCCCGGAGCAAGTCCTGCAGTTCTGGGGCTATGTGCTGAAAAAGGAATAACCGTCAGCTTTTTTACTCCCGCTGGAAAGTTTTTAGCTCGGGTAGAGGGACCGCAAAGCGGAAATGTATTACTGAGAAGGCGTCAATACAGAATGGCAGATGAAGAGAATATTCGACCTCTATTAGCCAAGTATTTTATAACAGCAAAAATATTGAACTGCAGAGCTGTTCTGCAAAGGGGAAGGCGTGATCATCCGGAAAGAGTGGGCAATGATATAGAAAGAAACATTGCTATGCTCGGAAACTCTGCAAGAAACATATTTGAAAGTAAAAGCCTTGATGATATTCGAGGAATCGAAGGCGAAGCCGCACTACGATATTTTTCTGAATTCGATCATCTTATTCTTGAGCAAAAGCAGGAATTCTTTATGACAGTCCGCAGCAGACGGCCTCCATTGGATAAAGTGAACGCATTGCTTTCGTTTTTCTATACACTATTAGTGCATGAATGCAGGGCAGCACTAGAAAGCGTTGGCCTTGATCCGGCTGTAGGTTTTTTGCACAGGGATAGGCCGGGTCGTCCTAGTCTAGCATTAGATTTAATGGAAGAAATGCGTCCTTATCTGGCGGACCGGATGGTTCTTTCCCTGATTAATCGAAAACAAATAAGCCCCGATGATTTTGTCTGCATGGAAAACGGGGCGGTATATGTAACTCCAGATACGAGAAAAATGCTCCTTACTGCCTGGCAAAAACGTAAACAGGAAGAAATTATGCATCCATATCTGGAGGAAAAAGTACCGGTAGGATTGTTGCCTTATACACAGGCATTGCTTTTAGCCAGATATTTACGTGGTGACCTGGATGCCTATCCTGCTTTTGTAATGAAATAGGGGGTAGAAATTATGATGGTTTTAATAACCTATGATGTGAATACTACAGATAAACTGGGGCAGAAAAGGCTCAGGCAGGTGGCCAAAAAATGCGTCAACTATGGACAAAGAGTTCAGAACTCCGTTTTTGAATGTTTGTTGGAACCAGCACAATTCGTAAAATTAAGAAGTGAATTGGAAGCGATAATAGATTTTGAAAAAGACAGTCTGCGTTATTATATGCTAGGTGCAAACTGGAAGCGAAGAGTTGATCATGTTGGTGCCAAAGCAAGCTATGACCCTGAAGGTACAATGGTGTTTTAGCGCGAACCTCAAGTGGTCAGGAGAATACTGGGAGATTCGCGATGTGGAAAAAACGGAGTTTATTAAATGAACTACTAATGAAAAAGTGATAATTGGATTTAATTATTTATCTTTCGCGCATATCATAAAGTTATATACCAATATACCTGAATTACAGGAACGTCAGTCGCACCCCGCGTGGGTGCGTGGATTGAAACATGGCGACCTTCAAGCATTGGCTCTATGCTTACAGAGTCGCACCCCGCGTGGGTGCGTGGATTGAAACCTGAATGGATTGACGGTGTGATAACGCAGCTTCGACGTCGCACCCCGCGTGGGTGCGTGGATTGAAACATTAAACCCACTTGTGTACTTGCCCGCTTCTTTTTGTCGCACCCCGCGTGGGTGCGTGGATTGAAACCGGCTCAGGTGCCGGTGTTGGGACTGGGGCAGGTTGTCGCACCCCGCGTGGGTGCGTGGATTGAAACGCTATACCAAAAAGTGCATCGAAGAAGAACCGGGAAGTCGCACCCCGCGTGGGTGCGTGGATTGAAACCCATAATCAGCTTTTACGACATTATCAACTTGATAAATGTCGCACCCCGCGTGGGTGCGTGGATTGAAACGGATTGACGATGGCATACTCCTCACCATATTCAAGTCGCACCCCGCGTGGGTGCGTGGATTGAAACTTGATTGCTCAGCTATCGCCTTCCTTGTCGCTGCGTCGCACCCCGCGTGGGTGCGTGGATTGAAACTCGTCCCATCCCATTGCCTGCACGTAGTTATTTGGTCGCACCCCGCGTGGGTGCGTGGATTGAAACGGGATACGCATAAATTGATTGCCGTAATCATCTTCAAGTCGCACCCCGCGTGGGTGCGTGGATTGAAACTGGCAGCTTCCAGATTGGTTGCATTAAGAACGCCGTCGCACCCCGCGTGGGTGCGTGGATTGAAACCCTTTCAAATATGTCATATAGTTGGTTAAGAAGCGGTCGCACCCCGCGTGGGTGCGTGGATTGAAACTCCTTAGATCAGCTGAATATTCTTCATACCTGGAGGTCGCACCCCGCGTGGGTGCGTGGATTGAAACTGCATCAGGCCAAGTTTCTTCTACATCCTCTTTGGTGTCGCACCCCGCGTGGGTGCGTGGATTGAAACATTGTTTCCTTTTGCAATATTCCTTTGTCCTCTAAGTCGCACCCCGCGTGGGTGCGTGGATTGAAACAGGTTAATAATTACAAAAAACTAGCAAGGGCAAGCTAGTCGCACCCCGCGTGGGTGCGTGGATTGAAACTCGCAAGGTTTTTCCAACTTTCCTGATAATAAGAAGTCGCACCCCGCGTGGGTGCGTGGATTGAAACCAGATGGGGCGGCGTGCAGGCTTACTGGGCAGCAGGTCGCACCCCGCGTGGGTGCGTGGATTGAAACGGCGCTGGTGACGCAAGAGAACAGCCAATCTGGTGGTCGCACCCCGCGTGGGTGCGTGGATTGAAACATGCGGATAAGCAAAGTAATGTTTCACTATGTTCCGTCGCACCCCGCGTGGGTGCGTGGATTGAAACCCGGAGCCTGCGGAGCCATATAACACAAGATACCGTCGCACCCCGCGTGGGTGCGTGGATTGAAACCTTTAAAACTGCCTTTAACTCAGCTTGCGTTACTTGTCGCACCCCGCGTGGGTGCGTGGATTGAAACTGCTTCAGCAAATTCCTTATTAATCTTTTTTACTGTCGCACCCCGCGTGGGTGCGTGGATTGAAACCTAAGGGCAAACCTAATACTTGCAATTATATTAAAGTCGCACCCCGCGTGGGTGCGTGGATTGAAACTCCATTGGGTCGCCTCTTTTGGTCATGCGGTCTATCGTCGCACCCCGCGTGGGTGCGTGGATTGAAACTTTTTTTTAATCGCGCACTAACCGTTGCAAGCAGCAGTCGCACCCCGCGTGGGTGCGTGGATTGAAACAAGACAGCGGTACCCGGGATATATATCAAAATTGAGGTCGCACCCCGCGTGGGTGCGTGGATTGAAACCCGATCAGCGGCAAACATCATGATGGTGAGTACAGTCGCACCCCGCGTGGGTGCGTGGATTGAAACATATGCTTTGCCCTAAATGTGGACAAATATTAATCGTCGCACCCCGCGTGGGTGCGTGGATTGAAACAGAAAACATGAACCCTACAAGGCCACCAACCTGTGTCGCACCCCGCGTGGGTGCGTGGATTGAAACTCCTGCGGAACGACTGTATTATGTAAGCGGATAAGGGTCGCACCCCGCGTGGGTGCGTGGATTGAAACTTATATAATCAGGGGCGAAGCAAGGGAAAGGAGTGTCGCACCCCGCGTGGGTGCGTGGATTGAAACTTTCTTGTCAACAAACATTCCCAGGTGCTTGGCCACAGTCGCACCCCGCGTGGGTGCGTGGATTGAAACTCAGATGTCGAGTGGCAGGAATTAAAAGCCTTAGCGTCGCACCCCGCGTGGGTGCGTGGATTGAAACCCGACAGTTTCCGTACAGACATACTGTGCGAGGGTCGCACCCCGCGTGGGTGCGTGGATTGAAACAAGGTTGAAAAGCCGACCGAACCAAACAAACCTGTCGCACCCCGCGTGGGTGCGTGGATTGAAACTCTACAGAAGGGATAATTCCCTCATCATATAAAGGTCGCACCCCGCGTGGGTGCGTGGATTGAAACCCTCCGACATACCTTTGCAACTATGTGCAGAGCGGTCGCACCCCGCGTGGGTGCGTGGATTGAAACAGCCGATCCGTGGGAATGGTACGACTATTACTGGGTGTCGCACCCCGCGTGGGTGCGTGGATTGAAACACCAAGGGCAACAGCGTAACCTATACCTTGACCGTCGCACCCCGCGTGGGTGCGTGGATTGAAACATAATAATCCCCGTTGAATTCTTGAACCGGGTGGTCGCACCCCGCGTGGGTGCGTGGATTGAAACGCGGTACTTTTGGAGTAATTAACCTTCTCCTCGGTCGCACCCCGCGTGGGTGCGTGGATTGAAACTGGGATGCTGCCAGGGTGCTGCCCAGCCATATAGTCGCACCCCGCGTGGGTGCGTGGATTGAAACCGGATGTAATTGAGTCCCTTCTGATACACCAGCGTCTGTCGCACCCCGCGTGGGTGCGTGGATTGAAACTTACTTGTCGGGAGGCGATGAAGGAAGGTGTCTGAGTCGCACCCCGCGTGGGTGCGTGGATTGAAACACGGATTCTATTGACATATCGCTGTCTGATTGGAGTCGCACCCCGCGTGGGTGCGTGGATTGAAACATGGTGGATCGCATCCCAGTAGGGGCATCCCGCAGGTCGCACCCCGCGTGGGTGCGTGGATTGAAACTCTCGATCCAAGTTTTTAAGAGGCTCAATATCTATGTCGCACCCCGCGTGGGTGCGTGGATTGAAACTATTGCCGGAATATATACGGTTTGGCTGCCAACTAAGTCGCACCCCGCGTGGGTGCGTGGATTGAAACCGGTGATGTTTCCTTCAGACCAGCATCTGCGAACACGTCGCACCCCGCGTGGGTGCGTGGATTGAAACAGTATTGCCGGGGTCTAATTTCAGGAGGCGCTCAAGTCGCACCCCGCGTGGGTGCGTGGATTGAAACTTCCAAGAATTGTATAGCATGACGATAGCCGCTATAAGTCGCACCCCGCGTGGGTGCGTGGATTGAAACAGGAGGCGCTCAACTTGTTTTAATTCCGACTGCAAGTCGCACCCCGCGTGGGTGCGTGGATTGAAACAATTCTAAGTTCCTCCCTTCTGCGCCGCCTTGGGCGTCGCACCCCGCGTGGGTGCGTGGATTGAAACACCAATGACCCCGCCTATGTTTGTACCGCTGCCGGGTCGCACCCCGCGTGGGTGCGTGGATTGAAACGATTGAGTTCTGCAGCACATCTATGATGCCATCCAGGTCGCACCCCGCGTGGGTGCGTGGATTGAAACTGATATTCCATAAATCGCTACTGCGGTTGCCGGGTGTCGCACCCCGCGTGGGTGCGTGGATTGAAACGTTGATATATACACCGTAACGATGCCGGCCGCTCCGTCGCACCCCGCGTGGGTGCGTGGATTGAAACTCCTTTCAATATTTTAATAATGTTAATTGCTACCGCGTCGCACCCCGCGTGGGTGCGTGGATTGAAACGCAATGGGCCGTCCTGGTTAATCCGTCGCCGTGTCGTCGCACCCCGCGTGGGTGCGTGGATTGAAACACGACCCTGATGTATTTTGCTCCGCCGAGTGTAAGTCGCACCCCGCGTGGGTGCGTGGATTGAAACGGATGGAGTACACGCGGCCATGGATCTGGGGGCTGCGTCGCACCCCGCGTGGGTGCGTGGATTGAAACAGATCCTTATGATATGGGAACATACTATGCTGATAGGTCGCACCCCGCGTGGGTGCGTGGATTGAAACATCACTATAGTGTAGAATTAGATTGTAGCAATATGGTCGCACCCCGCGTGGGTGCGTGGATTGAAACAGTTGTATCCATATTACGAATATGAAAAGAATGTAGTCGCACCCCGCGTGGGTGCGTGGATTGAAACACTCCCTACGTCATACATTCGCAACCATGGCCCGCGGGTCGCACCCCGCGTGGGTGCGTGGATTGAAACAACTGCAATTTATCACCACCGAATCATCCATAAAGGTCGCACCCCGCGTGGGTGCGTGGATTGAAACAATAATGGGGTGATTATGGGCAGCAGAACCTCGCCGTCGCACCCCGCGTGGGTGCGTGGATTGAAACATCAAGTTCACCCACAATACCGCCAATTCCATCACGTCGCACCCCGCGTGGGTGCGTGGATTGAAACTTGTTGGGCCGCGAAAATATGGATGAATTTTACTAGTCGCACCCCGCGTGGGTGCGTGGATTGAAACGGCATGACTCCGGCGTCCAGGTCCAGGATAGATCTGAGTCGCACCCCGCGTGGGTGCGTGGATTGAAACTTGACGAACTGCGTTACAGACTGGCTGCCGGTGCAGAGTCGCACCCCGCGTGGGTGCGTGGATTGAAACAGGTCAACGGTGGTATAGCTGAGTGCTGCGAAACGGTCGCACCCCGCGTGGGTGCGTGGATTGAAACTTTAATATAAGTATATACCTAAACTGATTAAAAAGTCGCACCCCGCGTGGGTGCGTGGATTGAAACTTGCCATACTCTGTTACCATTGGGATCTGTTGAAAGGTCGCACCCCGCGTGGGTGCGTGGATTGAAACGCCGTAGTTATTGAATTTTGGTAGCTTGTCCCGGGTCGCACCCCGCGTGGGTGCGTGGATTGAAACAGTATTAAAGCAGCCGTTTGGCTCAAAAAATATCGTCGCACCCCGCGTGGGTGCGTGGATTGAAACAAGATACTAGCTTCCATCCTGCCGGATATGCGGTGTCGCACCCCGCGTGGGTGCGTGGATTGAAACCTGTTCGGACATCCCATCCCCTCCCTTGTGTTATAGTCGCACCCCGCGTGGGTGCGTGGATTGAAACGAGTAGCTTATGCAACTATCGGAATAGCGACTGTGTCGCACCCCGCGTGGGTGCGTGGATTGAAACAAGAAGGACGAATACAACAGTTTTATCAACTCAACGTCGCACCCCGCGTGGGTGCGTGGATTGAAACCGGAAGAAGTTGACCAGATATGGGCTGAAGCCGTGTCGCACCCCGCGTGGGTGCGTGGATTGAAACTAATCAGTGATAACCGAATAATCATCGGTTGATATGTCGCACCCCGCGTGGGTGCGTGGATTGAAACGATCTGGCTTCGTGATTTTTGTACTATCAACCCTTGTCGCACCCCGCGTGGGTGCGTGGATTGAAACATATGCAAGCTGACAAAAATCAAGTATACCCCCGGGTCGCACCCCGCGTGGGTGCGTGGATTGAAACAAGTTCAACATGCGATATGTAGCGGGCGTGACCAAGTCGCACCCCGCGTGGGTGCGTGGATTGAAACATCATATCAACGGTGACAAAACAGATAACAGCGTGGTCGCACCCCGCGTGGGTGCGTGGATTGAAACCATCTACCCCACCAACGCACCAGAGGATGCAACAGTCGCACCCCGCGTGGGTGCGTGGATTGAAACTGTTTGCTGACGAAAGCAGACAGGCCCAAGGCGAGTCGCACCCCGCGTGGGTGCGTGGATTGAAACGTGATTGACCCGGCTATAATCCCTGCTGGCAAATAGTCGCACCCCGCGTGGGTGCG
>Ga0116193_1002310_pt1 | contig 14599 bp, 27 predicted proteins | sample AD_UKC115_MetaG_FD_89892 | JGI IMG/M metagenome (GOLD analysis project Ga0116193, IMG submission 89892) | Active sludge microbial communities of municipal wastewater-treating anaerobic digesters from Hong Kong - AD_UKC115_MetaG | ecosystem: Engineered > Bioreactor > Anaerobic > Digestate... | reverse complement strand
GAAGCAGCTGTAGAGTTCGCTGACTACATCGACCGCGTCAAAGAGAAGTCGAAGCGGGTAACGCGTGCGCAGCTCGCGCACCTTCAAGCTGCTGGTGGTGCGCTGCTCAAGGCCGGTTTCAAGTGCGTTCACGCACCAGGAACGACGTGGGAGATGAGCTTCACCCGTGGGCCAATCTCTGTTCACTTCATGGCACCAGGGTTTCCTGACAGGGTCTACACAGAGGTGTCCATCAAGAACACAGCTGCCAACGTCTTTGAGAAGAACCTAGCGATGAGCAAGGTGGCCCATGTCGACTGGGATGCCTGCGAGAAGGCGTTTCACGCCCGTGACGAGGCAACAAAGAAGCTGCAGGCCGCCGCAGCCACAATCGACAAGCTCTTCGCATGAAGCTCAACGAGATCAAGGAGCCGTCAAAGGCCCCTCTCATCTACCACGCCATCCGCTCGCTGATGTCGCGGCACACCTTGTACTTCGAGAAGATGTCAAGCCGTAGGCAGGGCATTCACCGAGTTGCAGTTCAGAAGATCTGCAAGGTCATCGGCCTGGTCGGCTTCAACGAGGGCGATCCTGAGGTGATCTTGAAGGGCATCGCGAAGGATGGCGCCACCTACACGCTCGGCATCCCAGTGGCTGAGGACGACGATTGGACAGTCGAGCCCTACAACGCCCAGTTCCCTCACATCCCAGGTGGCAAGGACTACCTCATCGTGAAGAAGCCAGTGTAACAACCTGCGCGTGTTACAACTTCGCTGTGTCTTTCGGGGAAAACCTGTATATAATTGCATCAACGTCAGCCAAACGTGAGATTGCTTTCCGTGACTTCGACCGCCGTATCACTGCCATCGCTTAGCTGCTCCCTCGGAGCCGGTTATGCGCTGTCAGCGCCGGCCACCCCAGGTACGGAGGCCCCTCTGGTCTAAGGTTCAAAGTTCAGAACCGACCGAAGGGGCAGCAACGAAAGTTCTGCCCCTTCGGTCGTTTTTGAGCAGCGAAAATAGTTGCACAAAACGTTGTACAAGTCGTCGAAGCTGTTGTATAATAGCTTCAACGCACACCGAAAGGTGTTGGTTCTTTAACAACTCAGAACATGCCAACACGACGTTGGCAACCGTGGATAACAGCCCGTTCGGGTGATGCTCTGCGATGTTGAAAGCGTCGTGCATGGGGGCTTAGCTCAGCGGGAGAGCGGCTGCCTTACAAGCAGTAGGTCGTAGGTTCGATCCCTACAGCCCCCACCATTGGAAATCGCCCTTGGCGAGGTAGCTCAATATGGCAGAGCAGGCCCGTGAAACGGCTGTGTGTCAGTTCGATTCTGACCCTCATCTCAGGACGATTCCCAATGGTAGTCATGTCTCAGTCCTCGGCATGGGGCAAGCGAGCACGGAGGTTCCGTGGTAGCGCTAGGGGCGAGTAACGCGGTGGTTCGAGTCCACGCGAGAACTGAGACATGAAGATCATGGAGATGCAGCCCCGGGAGAGGTAAGCGCGCTGTAAACGCGTGGCAGTGTCAATAAGTCTGAGTAGGTTCGAATCCTACCATCTCCACCAAGACTGTAAATACCCAGCACAGACTGGGAGAGTGCATGAAGAGCATTTTGGATCTGAGCTCCAGGACAGTTTGCAAAATCCTGAGGCGCATGAAGTTGGCGTGTTTTACGTGTGGATGGAATGAAGCATTGTGCGACATTCACCATATCCTCCCAAAGAAACAAGGAGGGACCAACGATCATAGCAACCTCACGGTGATCTGCCCAAACTGCCATCGGATTGCTCATGAACGAAAACAGACCACTGGGTTCAAGACGATTGAGGAAGTCGTTGGTGACTCTTGGAAAGAGTTCTACTTCGCTGAAGGAACTTCGAACCCCAAAGTTCGAAAGATCATCAGTGAAGGAATGAAGAAAGCGCACGCTGAAGGGCGTGCGAAGAGGAAGCTCGAGGTGTAGCAGAAACACCGGACCGCTTAGACATCACCGAGTAGTCTTCAGGTGATCGAGTGCGACAAAGGCAAATTTCTTGGGTGTCCGTCAGAGTTGGAGAGCTGAAGCGGGCTGTAACCCCGTTCGCTTACGCGTGAATAGGTTCGAATCCTATGGCACCCACCATTGGAAAGCTACTCACCCCGGGTCGGGGCCGAGAGGATAGCCAACAAGAGGGCTTCCCAATGGTGTCTTCGTGAGATGAGATTCATCGGAGCAATATCGCTCACGAAGGAGAAACCATGACGAAGGAAGAACTGCTGGCCGAACTGGCCAAGCGCGGAATCAAGGTCGAGATCGGTGGCTGCGGCTGCTGCTCTTCACCGTGGGTCCGAGTCCTCATCGACGATGAGGAGGTGTTCAATGAAGACGGTGCTGACATGAGCAGCATCGAGTGATCTTGGGCTCGCATGTACCGTGGGGGCGACGATGCCTTGCAAGCATTGTGTGGAGGGTTCAACTCCCTTCGGGTCCACCAAGATTCGCGGCTGTACCTGGCCAGTCTATCTCGCTGGGTGGCAGCGCCGGAACCCGTAACCGGACCTATTCATGTCGACGTGGCCGAGCGGCAAGGCCTTCCGCTGCAAACGGAATGCGTGACGGGTTCAATTCCCTCCGTCGACTCCAATTCTTGGGCTCGCATGTACCGTGGGGGCGAGAATCGCTGGCAGCGATTTTGTGGAGGGTTCGACTCCCTTCGGGTCCACCAAGAACGTATCAGTGAAGGATCGCAGCGCTGCTCTAGTCCCCTTCACTAAAAGCGACGAGACGCATCTCCGTGCCACAGCGCGTAGCACGATCAGGTGGGCAGCTCGAAGTCGTGGCAGACGATGGATCAGGTGCAAGCCCTGTCAGAACATGGAGGCGTTAGCCGAGTCGGCCTAGCGGCAGCGGTCTTGAAAACCGAGGGTTCAGAAATGGACGTGTGAGTTCGAGTCTCACCGCCTCCGCCAACATGGTGATGTGGTAGAGTCAGGCTTATTGCACCTCCCTGCTAAGGAGGAGGATTCCGTAGAGGAGTCCCGTGGGTTCGAATCCCACCATCACCGCCAGATTCTTGGGCCTGTAGCTCAGCTGGGAGAGCGCTACCCTTGCAAGGTAGATGTCGTCGGTTCGATCCCGTCCAGGTCCACCAAGATAGGTTGGTAGTCGCATAAATACTCCAAGCACGGAGTGACTACCAAATGAGCAGACGAAAAGTTGAAGTAACGAAGGAGCAGTTGGAATGGGCGATGAGCCAAACTAACTCAGCGTATGCCGCGTCCCAGCAGTTGGGTCTCATGTATACCACCTTCATCAGGCGCTGCAAGGAATTCGGTGTCTACAAGACAAATCAAGGCCTCAAAGGTAGTAGCAAGCCAAATCCAAAGGCTCGTATTCCTCTTGAGAAAGTTTTGAACAACGAACACTTCATGGCAAGTAGAGCCGTCAAGGCAAAACTTCTCCAAGAAGGTTTGATCGAGAACAAGTGTGATGAATGCGGATCGCCTCCAGTGTGGAGAGGTCACAAACTGACGCTTCAACTTGATCACGTGGATGGTGATCGGTCAAACAACGAGCGCAGCAACTTGCGCCTACTTTGTCCGAACTGCCACTCGCAAACACCCACGTTCGGTCGTGGGAAGAGAAAGATCAAAGCCCCGGTGGCGGAATTGGTAGACGCGCAGCGTTGAGGTCGCTGTACCGAAAGGTGTGGAGGTTCGAGTCCTCTCCGGGGCACCACAATCGGGATGTCCAGTTGAAGCGCTGGCCCTTAAATGACGCGGTGAAAGTCCGAAGCTTCAAGAATTCAACAGGGACGGAGGCGTGTGGCAGCCGATTCGGTCCGGAGCCGAGTAGTCTGGGTTCAACTCCCAGGTCCCTGACCACGTAAGTAGATGATGCTGCTTGAACAACTTCATCCATCATACAAAGGCAACCGCAACTCCCAGTTTGGGAGCGTCTGGGTGCATCGCGATGGCCAAGCCAAGAAGATCAAGCAGCAGGACGTTGAATCAGCGCTCAAAAGCGGCTGGGCTTTGGGCAGGAAAGAACCCGAGACACCTAAGCCGCGGAAGAAGGTTACGCTAAAGTGTGTTCGCTGCGGCTCACTGTTTGATAGACGCAGGGCAGATCGTGAACTTTGTCCGAAGTGCGTCAAGTCAGACATTGGAAAAATTGCCGCCCAACGTGGAACACATGCGGGTTGGCACTACCGAAAGGGCGAAACAAGTTATCCGGAACGCTACTTCGAAGACGTCCTTCAACACGAGAAAATCGACGGGTGGGAACGGGAGAAGAAAGTAGGTCGCTGGTTCATCGACTTTGCATTCGCCGACAAAAAGATCGCCGTTGAAATTGATGGACGCCAACATGATGAGCGCCAAGAGCAAGACAAAATCAAGGATGACTATTTGAGAGAACACGGCTGGACCGTGTATCGCATCAAGTGGTTCAATCCAAAGAACGAAGTTGGGAAAAGCAAGTTGCATCCACAGGTGAAGGCTGTTCTCGACAAGTTGAGATAATCTGGGTATAGGCCAGCCTGGTAGACCGCCGCGTTTGGGACGCGGATGACGGGAGTTCGAATCTCTCTACCCAGACCAAGATGGTTGATACGATGGAGACACCGTTCGCGGAGCCATCGTTGAGGTCAGCCGGCCACCGTGAACGTGACGGTGATAGTGTCGGACACGACAGCATAGAAAGTCTGAGGCTGTCAAGAACAATGACGCGAGAAGTGTATCTGGTCGAGCACGCCGGCATTGGAGCCGGAGGTTGGCGTTCGAGTCGTCACCGCGTACCCGGTTTCCGTTCGCAGGAAAGCGGTTCCTTGTTCCCGGTCTGAACAAGGTGGTGGAGTAAACCGACGTCTCGTCGGTCCCAAAGCGCAAGTGGTCAAGTACCTTCAAAAGTGCCACCACGCGCGAACAGTGTTCGGCTGCTGTCCTCAGTCGGAAGGCGAAGGAGTATGCGTTACCCATGCGCAGCCGGTGAATTCGCCAGGACGTCGTGAAAGCCTACTCGACGTCACATGCGGGAGTAGCTCAGTTGGTAGAGCGATACCTTGCCAAGGTATAGGTCGAGGGTTCGAGCCCCTTTTCCCGCTCCAAGTTTCAGTGAGACGCAAGTCTCACGCTTTCACGTCGCCGAAGTGTCTACGAGTTCTGATCCTCGACTGGTAGAATGACGGCGTGGAAGTCAGGGAGGATCTTAGCGTCACATGGAGCCTGGTCCTCTGTGAACGTGAAGATACTCCAGGACGTATTCATGCGGGTGTGGTACATTGGTTGTGCACCGGCCTTCCAAGCCGGCAGACGAAAGTCGCAAGGGGGTTCGATTCCCTTCACCCGCTCCAACACGGTGCTGTAGCTCAGTGGCAGAGCGGCGGCTGAGTAGCCTTCGGGCGAAACGTTGCAGGACGGTGGTTCAAGTCCATCCGGTACCACCAAGACACAAGGGACGGCGGAAGCACGATCCCAGGGAGGCTTGGCTCCCACTAACTTTCAACCAACTTTGGAGAGCGCAATGACAAGTCACCGTAGCAGCGCTCGTGCTGCTGAGAGCGATTTCGTGGACACCAACATCTTCGTTGAAGGCACCAAGCTGGAGCCTCCGAAGATCGAGCCGCGATCAACTCTGCGTGACTCATCATTGGACCTTGCCCAAGGTTGTGATGCCCAGGAGGTGGAGTTTACCACCTCGATGATGGGCCTGTTCGACTGAATCTGTTGCGGGGTAGAGGAGCCTAGCCGTCCTCGTCGGTCTCATAAGCCGAAGATCGCAGGTGCGAATCCTGCCTCCGCTACCAATCTGTAAGACGCTGCTGTAAATAATCCCAGGAGGTTTGCCAAATGGGAAGAGCGAAAATTGAAGTAACAAGGCAGCAACTTGACGATGCGATGAGTGGTGCGCTAACGATGTCTGATGCGGCACGTGCCGCAGGACTCCAGTATCACACATTTCGCCGCAGATGTTTGGAACTTGGCGTGAAGTTGAAACCTAATCAGGGTGGAAAAGGTGGGACGCACGCAAGATCAAAGCCTTTTGAGCAGATGCGCGATCGCGCATGTATCAAACGACGAATGATTGAAGAAGGTGTTGAACACGCCTGTGCGCTTTGTGGCTGTCTTCCAACATGGAACGGACTTCCACTTTCGCTTCAGCTTGATCACATCGACGGTGATAGAAAGAACAACCAGCAGAGCAATCTGAGACTGCTCTGCCCAAATTGTCATTCACAAACCCCAACATGGGGTGTTAGGAACAGAAAGACAAACCGCAAGTGATGGAATCTGGTAGTCTTCCCGGGCTCAGAACTCGGGGCCGAAAGGCGTGTGGGTTCGAATCCCACCTTGCGGACCATCAAGCACCACCCGTGCAGAGGCAATGGGCCCTGCGCTGACTGCGTGGGTGGTGCTGCTAACAACGCGCATGTGATGGAATTGGTAGTCTTGACGGGTCGAGAGCTCGTTGCCGAAAGGCGTGTCGGTTCGAATCCGACCATGCGCACCACAGAATGAAGCAACCGCTAGACGTTGGTTATCAGGCAGTAGTGATCGTAAGATCTTGTGGGTTCGAGTCCCACCGACCGTCGAAAGGCGGTTGTGGCGAAACTGGTAGACGCGCAACTTTTCCCGCAAGGGAGTTTCCGATGTCGCCCCTTTGTTGCTCTCTAATCCAAGCTGACACTCACTGTAAATAGCAGTGCAGAAGGAGTGTCAAATGAGCAGACAGAAAATCATAGCCGCAACTAGAGATCTTGAGCAAGCAATAGCGCGCGAACCATCGCTAAACGCTGCCGCCAAGAGCCTAGGTATGAAATATGCCACCTTCAAGAGACGCTGCATCGAAAGTGATGTTCCCATCATCACCAACCAAGGTGGTAAGGGATTGAGAAAAGGCGAGGTGCGCCCGCTGCACGAGATGAAGCGCAAGGGAAGTATCAAGCGCCGAATGCTCGAGCGCGGTACGCCGAATGAATGCGCGATGTGTAAAACACCGCCGACTTGGTTTGGAAAACCGTTGTCGCTGCATCTTGACCACATTGACGGTGATCGAACAAACAACAGCGCCGATAATCTTCGGCTGCTTTGCCCAAATTGCCACTCCCAAACTCCAACGTGGGGAGTGAAGAACGCAAAGTTCATGAGAGACAAAGCGAATATGGCGGAATTGGTAGACGCGCAAGGCTCAGAACCTTGTGGCTGAAAGGCCTTGGGAGTTCGAATCTCCCTATTCGCACCATTCACCAGGGTAGGAGGCGTGTGGGAGCCGGTTAGTTCGGGAGACTAGCAGTCTGGGTTCGACCCCCAGTACCCTGACCAAATTTCACGGGTCATCTGATGCGTTGGGTGCATCGCCCCCATTTGAGGGGTATGGTCCGCCGGTTCGAGTCCGGCATGATCCACCACGAACGACTGGGTAGGAGGCGTGTGGTAGCCAGTTAGGTTTGGAACCTTTCAGTGTGGGTTCGACTCCCACTACCCTGACCAACAAGGAGCAAGTCATGAAGCTGCGCAACCTGGTTCTCGCGTTGCGGGACCAGGGTCCGCCCTCCCGCTTCTGGCGAAACCTCCGCAAAGGCCACCTCTGGGGCCTGATTCACCGGAACTCCCACATCAGCCAAGGCAGTGGGAAACCGAAGGTGATGTACAACACGAAGGCGACTGCCGAGAAGTCGGCTGCCGCGATGGCGCGCAAGAACGGGTTCTACTACTCGAACTACAAGTGCGTCTTCTGCGACGGCTACCACATCGGCCGTAACCGAGACAACAAGAACAACTGGGACATGAACGACCCAGCTGTCAAAGCTGATGTGGCTCAGGGGTAGAGCACTCCCTTGGTAAGGGAGAGGTCGTGGGTTCGAATCCCACCTTCAGCACCAGTTCAATAGCGGGCGGCCGGCTAGTTGTCGGAAGAGGTCTCATAAGCCACTGCATCAGCGAGGTGCGATTCCTCGGTACCGCAACCAACATCGCGTGGAAACGTCAGGTCGTAAATACGCCAGCACCTAGCGTAAGGACCCAACCGTGGACCACGACATGTACATCCCAGTCTCTCTTGGCATCGCCACCCTGTTCTCTCTGCTCGCCATCCTCGTAGGCCAGGTGATCACGCTGCTGAAGCTGAGCAAGCTTCAGGCCCAGCGCGTCTGCGGTCTTGCAGGTGTAGGCGTTGCAGCAGCCGCTGCCTCAAAGGCCGGCCTCCTGAAGCCGGTGTGGGAGTTCTTCAAGCTCACCTGGGAGAAGGTGAAGGACAAGTTCAAGGACAAGGCCGCCGACAAGATCGCTGATCACACCGTTGAGACGGTGCATGAGACGGTCGTCGAAGAGCCGAAGAAGACCTGACATCCTGCTGGTGTCGCATAGCGGCGATTGCACCGGTCTTGTAAGCCGGCGGGGCAACCCCACGTGAGTTCGAGTCTCACCGCCAGCACCAAACACGTTTTCCACAGTCGCTAACCGATAGGGCATTGGTTATCTACACTTCTGGAAAAAGCAACCGAGGTGGTTCGATTCCACCGCGCCGCAGTGGTCAAGGGCGGCAATCTCCGATCTCACCCCTTGTTGGTGATTGTGGAAAGCGTGTTCAACCAAGGAGCAACCATGAAGCGCATTCTGGAAATCCGCTCCGCTGAAGGCGGAGACGACGCCAAGCTGTTCGCGAAGGACCTCGCGGCAGCCTACATCAAGCTGGCTGGCAAGCTCGGCTGAACTACCCGCCTGACGGAAGGCGAGTGCATCTCCATCGAGATCACCGGCCCTGACCTGTCAGAGCTCAACAACGAGTCAGGCGGACACCGCATTCAACGAATTCCTCCAACAGAGAGACGAGGCCGCGTGCACTCCAGCACGGTGACGGTCGCGGTTCTCGATCCGCTCCAAGCGCGAAGCATCGCATTCACGGAGCGCGACTTCAAGGTAGAGTGGTACAGCGGCACTGGAGCAGGCGGTCAGCACCGCAACAAGCACCAGAACTCGTGCCGCATCACGCACCTACCGACCGGCCTCATCGCCACTGCTCAGTGCCGCTCGAGAGAGAACTCGCTTGAAGAAGCGAAGCAGGCACTGCTAGCACGGCTTCAAGGTCAAGCAAACTCGACGGTGCACCGTGAGCGGTCAGAGAGCCGCAAGCAGCAGGTCGGTTCAGGAGAGCGAGGCGACAAGCGCCGCACGTACCGGTTCCAAGATGACCGGACGAAGGACCACATCACAGGTCGAGAGACCAGCACGATGAAGGTCATGGGCGGCAACTTCGACCTCCTCTGGTAAGACATGCGCTGGTGGCGAAATTGGTAGACGCACCAGGTTTAGGTCCTGACGCCTCGGAAGGGGCATGTCGGTTCGAGTCCGACCCGGCGCACCAGAAAGTGGACAGGCTCCCCTCGAAAGGAGCTGGTTATCTCGGCCGAGAGGGCAACGTGGGTGGCCACCTGCAGCGCCTTGTGTGTGAGTGGTTCCACGGTTCGAATCCGTGGCATACACGACCAACCATCCATGGCTTCCATGGCTTCCATGGCTTCCATTCCCCAGTAGCTCAGTGGTAGAGCAGCTCGCTGTTAACGAGTTGGTCGGTGGTTCGAACCCATCCTGGGGAGCCAACTTTACGGAGATGAAGATGATCGACATGAAGGCTCAGAAGTACGGCATTCACGGGTTCTTCGGACCCTTTCGCTTTCTGTCCAACTTCCATCTCGTTCCTGTCGAGTTCGATGGCCACGTGTACCCGTCTACTGAGCATGCCTACCAGGCAGCGAAGACGAACGACCAGGCCATTCGTGAGGCATTTGCCCTGGCTGGGTTGACCCCCGCCGAGGTGAAGCGCTTTTCGAAGGAGCTTCCCACTGACGAGGTGTGGCACACAGCGCGAAAGTTCGAAGTCATGCTCGAGCTCACGCGCAAGAAGTACGCCAAGGACCCGCTCAAGCAGATGCTGCTTGACACGGGCGACCTGTACCTTGAGGAGACGAACCACTGGGGTGACACCTGCTGGGGAGTCTGCGGAGGCGTCGGCGACAACCACCTCGGCCGCATCATCATGCAGGTGCGCGACGAGCTGCGATCCTCGTGAACTTGTCACGCTAACCAAGTCGGAGGGCGGGGCTCAGTGAAGAACCTCCGTGCTGGTTCAGTCCTATCCACACTGTACTCAATGGACCGGTGCCGAGCCACCGTCAGCCAATCCACCTAGGAAGGGTGAGGCAGCTCAAGAACATGGAGATGTGGTAGAGAGGCTTATTGCACCGCACTCGAAATGCGGAGGTTCCGAAAGGGGCCCGTGGGTTCGAATCCCACCATCTCCTCCAGGTAATAGAAGCTGTGCACACCCCATAGCAGAGCCCCCATGGTAGCAACAACGAAGAAGGCCGCGGCCTGGATCATCACGTCAGCCGTTCTGCTGGTCGCCCTCGTGACCACCGCCTTTTCCTTTGGTCCGGCAGTCGAGCAAGTTCTGCTCCCGCCCGTCTTCAAGGACGTCAAGGCGAGCTTCGTTGAGGTCTCGTCAGTTCGAACCCTGCTGATCATCTCTGGTACCAAGCAGCGCTCCTGCTTCCTCATCACCGCAACCGCCCTCGTTGAAACCGAAGCCGGTTGGGTCTCAGGACAGGCGCATATGCTGAACCAAGACGGCACGCCCCTCACAGCTGACCGCCAGCGCATCGCAGTTGGTCAGCGCTTCGTTCGCCTTGCTGAGATCAAGCCAGGCGGTAAGAACATCAAGCTGGACGTTGAGGTCCGCTGCCACCCGCTGTGGGTGTCGCGCTCAAAGCTGGTAGAAGTCAGCAATCCAGATCCTGCCCTCGTACGCTAATCGGTAGTGCGGGCTGCCTCAAAAGCAGCTGGTTGTGGGTCCGAATCCCTCCGAGGGCACCAAATTCGTGGAGACAGCATGAAGAGCACGAGCTACCGCGGCATCGCCGGAAACGCCAAGCTGCGCGGAAAGCTGTCGTGCACGCTGTCGTGCCGCTGCTGCGACCTCTTCAACTTCAAGCCAAAGATGCTCAAGCAGCTGGCTGAGAAGGAAGCTCGCGAAGCAAAAAGTTCGAAGTCCGACCCATCGCAGGCCTACCAAGAGGATGGCTTGAGGAAGTTCGGCGCTGCATAGAGCAAGGTTCATCGCTCTGTCGGAGTGGAAAGAGTTCGAGGGTTCTTGGGTCGTTCGCAACCCTCAACATAGCGAGGCGACCTTCCACGTTCGTACGACAACGATCCCGCAGCAACACAAACAGTTCTCGCTGACGCTGCTCGCCGAGGGAACGGGTTGTGGCACCTAGGACCCGGATTGAAACCCGGCGAGGACTGACACCTGGACCAACTGACCGCCGACCTGGCAACGGTTCGGCTAGTAAGCCAGCACCAGTAGACGGATGATGGGAAATCAAACAGAACGCCGGCTACGAGACTTCGATGGCTTTCTGACCTAGCAACAGGTCGAAAACAGGTTGGACTGATGTTACAGTTGCTCTACGCCTGACAGCCGTTAGGTGAATTCAACTGTGAAGGAGAAGTCCATGGCACGCATCAAGACCAAGACGATCCAGCAGACCGTAGCCCGCGACACCAAGACCGGTCGCTACGTCAAGCTGGCAAGTCGTCCGTCGAAGCGCATCGTCGTCGAGACGGTTCGCATTCCGACGCGCACGCTGTTTGGCTACGGCCAGACCGCGTAAGTTCAGCTGGCCCACCATGCGTGGGAACAGTAACGGGGAGGCTTCCGAAAGGCGGCCTCTCCTGTCATGGAGACGTGGCAGAGTGGCCGATTGCGCTACCTTGGAAAGGTAGAGGCCCACGCGAGTGGGCCCGTGGGTTCGAATCCCACCGTCTCCTCCAGATACACGCTCGCGATACTGGGAGTTAGTCGCCCTGGAACTCGCCTCGTCAACCCGATCCCTCTGGCTAAACGGTCGCGCAAGGGTTCCTTGACCGGAAACACCTCCTTGATCGTGGTCGAGAACCGGGCAGAGCGTCCAAACAGCGGTGTCTCAGCGCTGACTACACACCTGAGGCGTACACACACTCACAGGAGGTCGTATGACCAAACCAACCAGCGGCAAGACGCCGTATGAGATCCGTCTGGAGCTGCTCCAGATGGCCCAGTCGCACCTGCAGGCCACGTTCGAGCGGCAGATGCAGTTCGCCACCGAGGCCCTGCGCCTGGCCACCGATGCCCAGTGGAAGTCCATCGACCAGCTCAAGGAGCTGATGCCGAAGGCCTACACGTTCGAGGACATCCTCGCCAAGGCCAATGAGCTGTATGGCTTCGTTCAGAAGAAGGACTGAGCCATGACCGACCAAGAATTCTACGACATGTACACCCCGCCTCGTGGCGCCATCTGGGCTGCCGAGGTGGTGACGAAGCTGACCGACGGCATCGGCCGCGGCATCGAGTTCATCGCTGACCAGTTCCGCGAGCACACGCTCAACGATGCCAAGACGCCTGAGGACGTCATCCGCTACGCCAACCGCATCCGCGATCGTGAACCCACCTTCGCGAACGAGCTGATCGCCGCCGTCAACCGCGCTGCGAACAGCCAGGAGTAAGAACAAAGCTGACAACCGAACTGAGATTGGTTATCCTCCGCCATTTGGAGGCTTAGTGTAGCGGTAACACGCCGGCCTGAAAACCGGAGACGAGGGTTCGAATCCCCAGCCAAACGCCGATTTCACCTCTTTGTTGACAGCCTATGGAGATGTCGTCCAGTGGCAGGACAGCCGCCTCGCCGAAAGGCAGACCTCGTCTACGCACCCTTGTTGAGACCCAACCGAAAGTGGATGGTTATCCCAAGCAGCGAACGTGGGTTCGATTCCCACCATCTCCTCCATAAATACTGACATGCTGCTCTCACAGATCGTCGAAGCCCACCACCTTACCCCTGAGTTCAAGGGCGGTTGGATGGCGCGCATCATTGGCCTTCTCAAGGACAACAAGAACGAGCAGACCGACCTGCTGGCTGACATGCTGGACAGCGCGGTGAAGCAGCACGCCGACATCGACCCAACCAAGCTCCTCAGCTTCCTCCGTCCGCTGATCGACGCACAGCACGACTTCAATGGAAGCTTTCAGCAGCACACCTTCGCCGAAGCCGTTCGCGAGCTTCTTCAGCGGGTGGTTGGTGCTATCAACCATGCCAAGGACGATGCTTTGGCCGCTGAGCTGCTGAAGCGCATCAAGCCCGACGAGCTGCGCAACTACATCAGCAGAGAGGCGCTTGTCCAGCTGCAGCTCACGCAGCAGAAGCTGGGTCGAGACAAGGAACAGATCGACTTCGATCAAGAGAACGACAAGTTCATCTTCATCGGTCGTCCAGTTTTCAAGGAAGTTCCTGAGGGCTCAGGCAACTTCAAGAAGACCCTCGAAATCGAGAACCTCGTGAAGGTGGATGGCTACGACGCCAAGTCGCACGCCATGGCCTCCATGATGAAGCTGCGCGCCCGCGTTCAGGGTGAGAACTCTGAGGTGTACCGCGTTGCTCTCCCTGCCGGCCTCACAAAGGGCGGCCATGATCTTCCGGACTGGCTCGTTGCTCTCATTGACGAGCACAAGCGCGTCCTTACGTAATCTAAGCGGGTGTGGTGCTAGTGGTAACACACGACCTTGCCAAGGTTGAGTTGCGGGTTCGATTCCCGCCACCCGCTCCAAGCATGTTCTGAGCTGTTCATGAAGCTCTCTGGCGTGATCGGCACCCTCGTAGTTCACGCCAGCGTTCTGCTTCTCTTCATCTCCCCTTCCTGCACTCCTAAGCACCCACCGTCCGCTGCAGCTGAGCAGCGCGTCTCGGTGAACCTGCTTCCCCCTCCCTCTCCCGCCGCCCACCTCTCCGCCGAAGGTCCCAACCCAGGTGGAGGAACTCCCTCTGACCCGTGTCCCGCTGAGAAGCAGTACGAGGGCATTGGGATCCTGTGGATGCCCGGCACGCGGCTCATCGTGAAGGCCCCGCCTGGGTACCCAGCGTATCGAGCTGGCATCCGCGTCGGTGACATGCTCGTCAACCCCGACGAGCTCTACCCTCGCGGCAACATCCTTGAGATCGACGTCTTTCGCCATACCACGCGCCTCACCTTCAAGGTCAAGCTTGAGAAGATCTGCTTCGACGGCAGCCGTAAATAGCACCTGACCTCAGGAGCTCTCATGCGCTTTCTCGCGACCCTTCTTCTCGCCCTTCTTCCCCTTCTCTCTCACGCCGAACCCCGCCCACCGCTGCCGCTCGAGCAGTGCGTCAAGCACGCCCCATACGGCTTCCCAACGACTACCAAGCAGAGCACCACGAAGATCTGCCGCGAGGGCTACGTGCTTGAGCACGACAACGTGCGCCACATTCCTGTCTGGGTCTCCTATGTGCTGACCCCTGAGCAGGCCGTCGGCTGCTTCCCACGTGTCACGTCGTTTGTGCCTGAGCCTGGTCTTCCGCCTGGTGCCAGCGCCAAGATGAAGGACTACGCGAAGAGCGGCTACGACATCGGCCACATGGCGAACAACAGCGACATGCGCTGGTCGGCTGCGACTGAGGAGGAGAGCAACCTCTTTGCCAACGCCGCCCCTCAGCTGCCTGAGTTCAACCGCGGCATCTGGAAGAAGCTTGAGGATGGTACCCGCGGCTGGGTCCTGTCGCGCAAGCACCCAGTTCAGGTGCAGAT
>Ga0116193_1002306_pt1 | contig 14616 bp, 14 predicted proteins | sample AD_UKC115_MetaG_FD_89892 | JGI IMG/M metagenome (GOLD analysis project Ga0116193, IMG submission 89892) | Active sludge microbial communities of municipal wastewater-treating anaerobic digesters from Hong Kong - AD_UKC115_MetaG | ecosystem: Engineered > Bioreactor > Anaerobic > Digestate... | reverse complement strand
GGTCTGGTCCGCCGGCTTTTACAGCAATAGCAATTTCTTTTCCAATACGTGTAAATTGTTTAGCCATTCTATCCCAACGGGCAAACATGGTAGCTTTTCTTACTTCAAAAATTCTTCCCATTTATTATATAAATTTTATGTTATCAACTTTTGTGTGTTGGGCATCTTTGTTGCGTCGCACACTTGTACGCTTTGTTCATTACTCGGCAAAGCGGTTGCAAAAATAAAAGATGCAAGGCAATAAAAAACCGCCTTGTTTTAAAAGGCGGCTTATTTTATTAATTATAATTCAATTATTCAAAATCAGATGCTTTAGGAATAATGTCTGATGGATTACGCAGTTTACTCTTTTTTCTGCTGTAAGAAAAATAAACAATTAAACCAATAGCCATCCAACTAAAGGCAACCATTAAAGTATGTTTATCTAAACCAACAATCATAGCCAAACAAATAATTGCACCCAATACTGAAACTACCGGAGCCATTGGTGTTTTAAACGGACGTTGAATGTGCGGAGATTTTACTCTTAAAATCCAAACACCTAAGCTTACCAATACAAAGGCAAACAAAGTTCCAAAGCTGGTTAAATCTCCTGCTACACTTCCGGGCACAAAAGCTGCAAATAATCCAACAAAAACAAATAAAATCCAATTGGCTTTGTATGGTGTTTTAAATTTAGGATGCAAAACGCCAAATGCTTTTGGTATTAACCCATCATTACTCATGGTATAAAAAATACGGCTTTGCCCCATAAGCATTACAAGTATTACCGAAGAAAACCCTGCAAGAATAGCTACGGTAACTGCAGTGGCAAGCCATCCGTAACCCGTCATATAAGTTGAAATGGCGTAAGCAACAGAAGCTTCACGTCCTTTTTCAGGATCAACAAAATCTTTCCAGTTGGCAACACCTGTTAATACATGCCCAAATAATATATATAAAATTGTACAAATTACTAACGATCCTAAAATTCCAATAGGCATATCTCTTTTAGGGTTTTTGGCTTCTTGTGCAGCGGTACTTACGGCATCAAACCCAATAAAGGCAAAAAATACAATGGCGGCACCGCCTAAAATTCCGCCCCATCCATGTTTATTCCATCCACTATAATCTGCAATAACTTTTCCGGCACTATCTTTTATTGGGGCTGTTCCTGCAGGAATTAAATATGGAGTATGATTTTCGGGTTTAATAAAATGCCAACCTATAGCAATAAATATTATTACAATGGCTACTTTAACAAACACAATTACTGCATTTACCATTGCACTTTCTTGTGTGCCTTTAATAAGTAATAAGGTTAATAATAATAAAATAAGTAAGGCGGGTGCATTAATAATGCCTTTATGTAAAACACCTGCTGTATCTGTAAAACTTTCAAATGGCGAGTGGCACCACTCGTATGGAATACCGCCTCCTAACAGTTTGTTTAAATATTCACTCCATGCAATACTTACGGTGGCTGCACCTAAAGCATATTCCATAATTAAAGCCCATCCAATAATCCATGCAATTAATTCGCCCATAGTTACATAACTATATGCATAAGCACTGCCTGCAATAGGAATCATAGCTGCAAACTCTGCATAACATAATCCGGCAAATGCACAACCAATAGCAGCTACAATAAATGAAAGTGTAACGCCGGGACCAGCAGCTTCTCCTGCTGCTGCTGCGGTTCTTACAAAAAGACCTGCACCAATAATAGCTCCAATACCAAGTGCAATAAGGTTTCCAGCTCCTAATGTTCTTTTTAAACCTTTTTCACTATCTGCTGCCTGAGACAACATTTGGTCTAAAGATTTTTTCGCAAATAAACTCATAAGTGTGTTTGTTGGGGTTCTGAAAAAAATTTGGTGTGGAAAAATAAGGATTTAATCATTTCATCTTGTTAAAAATTTATAAGAATGTATTTTGCAGATAGAATACTTTATATTGCCAACCTAACTATTTATAAAAATTGCTGTATGGCTAATGTGCCTGTAACTCCTCAAAAAAAAAGTAAATTAACGTTATGGATTGTGGTGGCAATGATATTGGGAATTGCTGTAGGATATTTTGTGCATGAATATTATGCTGTAGCCACTGCAAAAACTTTTTCAACAAATATTAATTTGCTTACCACTATTTTTTTACGATTAGTGCAAATGATTGTTGCCCCCATTGTTTTTACCACATTAGCGGTTGGTATTGCCAAATTAGGCGATATGAAAACAGTAGGAAGAGTTGGTGGAAAAGCAATGTTGTGGTTTATTACAGCTTCATTAGTATCACTTGCATTAGGATTAATTTTAGTAAATATTTTTAAACCCGGTGTTGGTGCAGATATAAAACATACCGATGTTGCTGCCGTAAATGATTTATTAGAAAAATCGAAAGGGTTTTCTTTACAAAAATTTGTTGAGCATGTAGTACCACGCAGCGTTATAGAAGCAATGGCCAATAATGAAATTTTACAATTGGTGGTGTTTTCTATTTTCTTTGGAATTGCTTTAACAGCCGTAGGTAAAAAAGGAGAACCTATTATTAATGCGTTAGATTCATTAGCACATGTAATATTAAAAATGGTAGGTTATGTTATGTATTTGGCTCCGGTAGGCGTTTTTGGAGCAATGGCTGCTGCAATTGCAAAAAACGGTATTACCATATTATTCACTTTCGGAAAATATTTAGGAGAATTTTATTTAGGATTATTAATTCTGTGGTTGTTATTATTAGGAGTAGGGTATTTGTTTTTAAAACAAAGATTAATTCCTTTAGTAAAAAGAATTGCTGCACCAATGGGGATTGCATTTAGTACGGCAAGTAGCGAAGCCGTGTATCCTAAATTGGTAGAAGAATTAGAACGTTTTGGATGCAGCAATAAAATAGTAAGTTTTATATTACCCTTAGGCTATTCTTTTAATTTAGATGGAAGTATGATGTACATGACTTTTGCAAGTATGTTTATTGCACAAGCATTTAATATTACAGGAATTACGGGAGATGTAAGTCAGCAAATTATTATGCTACTTGTTTTTTTAATTACAAGTAAAGGAATAGCAGGTGTGCCAAGGGCAAGCTTAGTAGTAGTGTTGGCAACCGGTGCTATGTTTGGTTTACCGGCCGAGGGTGTAGGTTTAATTTTAGCAATTGATGTTTTTTGCGATATGGGCAGAACCATGACCAATGTTTTGGGCAATGCTTTAGCTACAAGCGTGGTAAGTAAATGGGAAGGAGAATTAAAACATTCTGCGTAAATAAAACAAAAATTAAAATTTATTAATATAATATTTTATACGGTTGTATATGTTATCAATTATTTTAGATAGTTTTAGCTGGCATCAATTATTACAACCTCAATTTTATATTGAACATGGCGGATTGTGGTTATTACTTTTTGTTGTGTTTGCCGAAACAGGATTGTTTGCAGGTTTCTTTTTGCCGGGAGATAGTTTATTGTTTGTTGCAGGAATTTATAACAGAGAATTAATTACTACTATTTTTCCGTTTATTCAAAATGATTATATGCAATTGCTTGTATTGTGGATACTTATTTCTTTTGTAGGAATAATTGGCAACACAGTAGGTTATTGGTTTGGAAGAAAAGTAGGCCCTGCAATGTACCACTGGAAAGATAATATGCTCTTCAAAAAAAAATACTTAAACCAAGCACATGAATTTTATGAAAAACATGGAGGAGGAGCAGTAGTTATAGCAAGATTTCTTCCTATTATAAGAACATTTGCACCTATTGTTGCAGGTATTGTAGAAATGGATAAGAAAAAATTTGCATATTATAATATTGTCGGGTGTATTTCTTGGGTATTAAGTATGTTGGTAGCAGGGCATTTTTTACAAAAATGGATACTTGCTCAATTTAATTTCGATTTAAAAAGTCATTTAGAAATAATTGTTTTAGGAATTGTTTTAGTTACCACTGCTCCCGTAATTTTTAAACTTGTGTTTTCAAAAGAAAAAAAATAAACCCAACACCAAGGCATAATAATTTTATGAAAAACTTTTGGTTACAGATAAAATAATTACAATAGTTATATTTACTTATCAATACCAATTGTTATGACAAAAAAAGAATACGGAATATTTTCTCTTCCTGTTATTATTGGTGCATTAGGCTATTTTGTAGATATCTACGATTTGTTATTGTTTAGCATTATTCGCATTCCTTCTTTAAAATCGTTAGGGTTAAATGATGCACAAATTGCAAGCGATGGATTATTTATTATTAATATACAAATGATTGGTTTATTGGTTGGCGGAATTATTTGGGGCATTTTAGGCGATAAAAAAGGAAGATTAAAAGTTTTGTTTGCTTCTATTATTTTATACTCAATCGGAAATATTGCTAATGGTTTTGTTCAAACGGTAAATCAATACGCCATTGTGCGTTTTATAACAGGTATTGGTTTGGCAGGAGAGCTGGGTGCAGGTATTACTTTGGTTAGTGAATTATTACCCAAAAATAAAAGAGGTATTGGTACATCGTTAGTTGCGGGTATTGGTTTAACGGGTGCTGTGGTTGCTTTTTTCTTAAAAGAAAATTTTCATTGGCGTACTTGTTATTTTATTGGCGGCGGTTTAGGTTTTTTATTATTGTTGTTAAGAGTTGGGGTGTTAGAATCTGGTATGTTTAAATCAATTGAAAAAAGTACTGTTAAGAAAGGAGATTTTTTTATGCTCTTTAGAAAATGGAATATGTTTTCAAAATATATGAAAGCAATTTTAATAGGCTTGCCTTGTTGGTATATAATAGGAATTTTAATAAGTTTTTCAAAAGAGTTTGCTGTTAAAATGAATGTTCAAGGAGCTATAGATCCCGGTAAAGCCGTAATGTATGCTTATGTGGCAATTTCAATAGGAGATGTATTAATAGGGTTTATAAGCCAATGGTTAAAAAGTAGAAAAAAAGCTATTTATATTTTTTATGCTATTACTGCTTTATCAATTATTTGGTTTTTTAATTTAAACGGAACCAATGTAAGTACTGTTTATATTGTGTGTGCAATATTAGGTTTCGGAACAGGCTTTTGGGCAATATTTGTAACAATGGCTGCCGAGCAATTTGGTACTAATATAAGAGCCACAGTTGCAACAACGGTACCTAATATGGTACGTGGTTCATTAACTTTAATTTCTATTTTATTTACTTCACTTCAACTTGTATATGGTTATCTTAAAAGTGCATGGATAACCGGTATAGTAGTTATGGTAATTGCAATTATTGCAATGTATTTTACCGAAGAAACTTTTCATAAAGATTTGAATTATTTAGAAGAATAGAATATGCGTTATGGTTAATTGTTTATGGTTTAAATAAAAATCTATGAGCCATCAACTATTAAATTTGTTGTATGAAAATTCTCATCATTCGTTTTTCTTCAATTGGTGATATTGTTTTAACAACACCTGTTATTCGTTGTTTAAAAACACAAGTTAACAACGCATCTGTTCATTATTTAACAAAAGAAAATTATGCAGGCATTCTTACAACCAATCCATATATAGATAAAGTAATTACTTTAAAAAATGATTGGAATGTAACGATTGAAGAATTAAAACAAGAACAATACGATTATATTATAGACCTCCATCATAATCTTAGAACATTAAAAGTAAAACGTGCATTAAGAAAAATAAAAAGCTTTTCTTTTAATAAATTGAATATTCAGAAATGGTTACTTACTACATTTAAAATTAATATACTACCTGCAATACATATTGTTGATAGATACATGAATACAGTAAAAGAAATTAATGTAATTAATGATGGCATGGGTTTAGATTTTTTTATTCCTGAAAAAGATAAAGTTGCTTTAAAAGATATTCCTACTTCGCACCACTTTGGTTTTATTGGAATTGTAATTGGTGCTGCTTTAAATACAAAAAAATTACCTGTATCTAAACTAAAAGAATTGTGCATTAACATTAATCACCCAATAATTTTATTAGGCGGAAAAGAAGATAAAGAAATTGGAGATGAAATTATGGCAATTGATAATATTAAAATATACAATGCTTGCGGAAAATTTAATTTGAATGAAAGTGCCGATTTAATTCGGCAATCTAAATGTATAATTACACATGATACGGGCTTGATGCATATTGCAGCCGCTTTACAAAAAAAAATAATATCTGTTTGGGGAAATACTGTTCCTGAATTTGGAATGACTCCTTATTACGGCAACTATTCAATTACAAATTCTAAATTTCAAATTTCAAATTTAAGTTGCAGACCTTGTTCAAAAATTGGTTATAAAAGCTGCCCTAAAAAACATTTTAAATGTATGGAATTGCAGAATATTGAAGCTATTGCAAAAAATGCGGTTGAGTTGTTGAAATAATTTTATTCTTTAAAAATCGGGTCATTAAAAAAATCGCTTAGCGATATATTTAATTCTTTACAAATTTTATTTACGGTATATATTGTTGCACCTCGCCCTGTTTCCCACCTGCTGAATGTTTGCCTGTCTTTGTCGGCATCGGTAGCAAATCTCGCCTGATTTTTTCCGGTGGCTTCACGAAGTTTTTTTATTCGCAAAGCTATTTTGGCTTTAAGTGCTATATCCGATTTATCCAACATTGGCATAAATACAAGGTTGAATAAAATCTTAAAAAATATTGTCAGCCATTTGGCTGACAAATAAAAATATTTCTATACTTTAGTTCACTAAACCAAAACATTTTTAACATGAAAAAACTTTTATTAGGTTCAATTGTATTGACGGTATTTGCATTTGCCATAATTGCTTTTCAATTAAGTTGTCAAAAAACCGCAAATGCACAAACAACTTATACTTTACCGGCTGCAACTACATCAACCCTTGGCGGTGTAATTGTTGGCAGTGGATTAAGTGTTACAAGCAACGGAACTTTATCAGTTAATACAACAAGCGGTGGATTAACGCAATTAAATAAAATATTGTATGAAGTACAGCCATATACTGGTAATTATAGTCAAATTCAAATTTGGATGGCCAATATAGATGGCACTGGCAAAGTTCAAATTCCCATTCCCCAATCGTTGTTCCCAACAGCAGGATCAGGTAATAATGAGTCAATTGTTAGCGGCAGCGAAAGATTAACTCCAGACGGTAAAACGCTTGTATTTACGCTTAGTGACGGGAAAGCTTATACATATACTATTTACTCAATTTCCATTGATGGAACTAATTTAAAAACTGTTGTTACAGTTCCACCTACAGGTAATTTTGGTAGTAACCGTACAATATTAACAGGAGTTTATTAATATATAAAATATAAATTTATGGCAAACATTATTGGACGCTTTTGTTTTGAATTAGATGGTCAAAATTTAAAAGGTAAATTTTCAAATAATATACATTTATTTAACTATCCTGAAACGGCTATTAGAATTAATGGTACAAGTTTTATAGGACAGTTTAGTTCAAGTTGGACAGATGAAACGAATAAAAAATCGACAGCAAGCTTAGTTATTGGACTTAAAAATGGCAGTACTTATATTTATTCATTAACATGGTTTAACCAAAACATAGAGTTTATGGGTGAAGGGTTTGTTATTGACGTTGATGGTAAAGAAATACTAATTGGCGATTATAGAAATTTTTGAGAAACTTCCTTAAAATAGAGTGACTAAAGCCAAGTTTACGATAACGAAAAAATTGAATTACTTTGTTGCAAGCAGTGAGCGGAGTTTTTTAAAAACAAGCAGCGCATCATCTCTGTAAAAGTTAGATAATTCGATGAGGAGCGAAGCGACGAAGAGAAATCTCTCGAAACAAATAAAATTAATAATTATATAGAGATATCTCACCTTGTTCGACATGACGGCTTCTTGAAAATTTAAACACAAGTAGAAAATTACCTCACCGCCGCAAGCAGCGGGGAATTATATCTACAGAGCCTAAAACAAAAGAGCGAACGTGTTGTAACACATTCGCTCTTGAACTTTTTGTTCTTTTCTTTCAAGAGAAAAAAACAAAAAAGTTTTATAAAGTCTTCAACACATCATTCATGTTTCTTACAGCATCAGCACTTTTATTAAAAGCTGCTTGCTCGTTAGCGTTTAATTTAAAATCAACAATTTTTTCCCAACCATTTTTGCCTAACACTACAGGTACAACCAATGAAATATCTTGCTGACCATATTCTCCTTCTAAATAAACTCCAGAAGAAATTAATTTCTTTTCATCACGTAAAATACTTTCAACCATTGATGCAACACCTGCACCCGGTGCATACCAGGCACTGGTTCCAATTAATTTGGTTAAAGTAGCACCGCCAACCATTGTATCTGCAACAACTTTAGCTTGTTGTTCTTCGGTTAAAAAATTAGTTACGGGTGTACTGTTCCATGTTGCGTGTTTAATTAAAGGAATCATGGTTGTATCTCCATGTCCGCCAATTACAACTGCATTTAAATCGGCAGGAGAGCATTGTAAAGCCTGACTTAAATAATATCTAAAACGTGCAGAATCTAATGCACCACCCATTCCCAACACTTTATTTTTTGGTAAACCTGAAGTTTTATAAGTTAAATAATTCATTGTATCCATTGGATTTGAAACTACAATGATGATGGTGTTGGGAGAATATTTTAAAATATTTTCTGTTACACTTTTTACAATGCCTGCATTTACGCCAATTAATTCTTCGCGTGTCATTCCGGGTTTACGTGGTAAGCCTGAAGTAATAACAACTACATCACTATTGGCAGTGGCAGCATAATCATTGGTTACGCCTTTAATTTTTGTATCAAAGCCAAGTAATGCAGCAGTCTGCATCATATCAATACTCTTACCTTCGGCAACGCCTTCTTTAATATCAAGTAATACTAATTCATTGCACAATTCTTTTCGTGCAATATTATCGGCACAAGTAGCACCAACTGCTCCGGCACCAATTACTGTAACTTTCATGAAATAAAATTTATAAGTGAGTGAAATAATTTGCGTTGCAAAATTACATGAATGATGTGGGAATTAAATTGTTTTTTATTGTTGAATAAAAACAAAAAATACTAATGTATTTGTAAGAAGTTAATTTTCTTTTGCAGCTTCAATTATTTCTTCGGGTTTGGCACCTTCTCTAAATTCTTTATAAAATTTATCGTTTTTATATATTGCCATGTAGGGTGTAAATTCTACTTTAAAAAATGCGGGAATAAAATATTTAGGATCTCTTCCTACCACCATATTAGGTATTTTATTTAATTGATATTTTTCTTTAAACGCAGTATTATCTGAAACAGGATAGTAAGATACCCATACAAAAAATATATTATCTAATTGCTCTTTAACTTTTACTAATTCTTTGGCTTCGTATTGGCAGTGGCCACACTCGGGGCTAAAATAAATGATAGCAATTGTTTTATTTTTTGGCAACTGTGCATTGGTAAACCAAGTTGTATCTGTTCCGGATATTGATGTAATAATTTTAATAGTTGGTGTGTTAGGATATTTTAAATATGGTGCCGAAGAATCTTTTTTGGTTTGTGTAAATGCTGAAACATTAAACATTAAAACTAAAACGGTAACTAAAAATTTCATTGGTTTTGTTTTGAATGATTAAAAGTATTTAAATAAAGAATTGATTGATGATTAAAACTGTTAAAAAGAATTTGCTGTTATTTTTTTTGTTCTGCTTCTAACATACGCATTTGCTTGGCATCTTGCAAAAAATCAGATGCAAAAATAAAATTGTTCAACAATTCATCTTTACTAAAAATAATTTCTTTATTACTTCCCTCCCATTGTTTATTGCCTTGGTGCAAGTAAATAATATTATCTCCAATTTCCATAACACTATTCATATCGTGTGTTACAACTATGGTGGTAATATTATAATCGGTTGTAATTTCTTTAATTAGTTTATCTATTAATAAAGATGTTTGCGGATCTAATCCGCTATTAGGTTCATCACAAAATAAATATTTAGGATTTAAAACAATTGCTCTTGCAATACCTACGCGTTTTTTCATTCCACCACTTATTTCGCTGGGGTATTTTTTATTAGCATCTTTTAAATTAACTCTTTCTAATACTTCATTACAACGCTTCTTTTTTTCTGATTGAGAAAGTTGCGTAAACATGTCTAACGGAAATAAAATATTTTGTTCAACCGTCATACTATCAAATAATGCACTGCCCTGAAACAACATACCAATATCTTGCCTAAGCATTTTCTTTTCTTCGTTACTCATACTTAGCATATTCTTTCCGTTATACAAAACTTCGCCTTCATCTGGTTTAAATAAGCCCACCATACATTTAGTAAAAACAGTTTTTCCACTGCCACTTGTGCCAATTATTAAATTGCATTTACCTGCTTGCATTTGAGCAGATATGTTGTTGATGATAACTTTATCTCCAAAAGATTTTTTTATATTTATTACTTCTATCATGTTTTAATTCTTATCAAGAATTTTTATTTAAGAAATGATAATGTTTGTTGTTTGTTTAGTAAATCTTCAAAAGTATCCCTCTCTCTAATTAAATGAAATTTGTTATTTATAAATAAAACTTCTGCAGGTTTATAACGGCTGTTAAAATTGCTACTCATTTCAAAACCATAAGCACCCGCATTATAAAAAACCAAATAGTCATCTTCGCGTATTTCATTTATTTTTCTATCCCAAGCAAACGTATCGGTTTCACAAATATTTCCTGTAATAGTATAATTTTTTAATGTACCGTTTGGGTTGCTTATGTTTTTTATTTTATGATATGCATCGTAAAACATTGGACGAATTAAATGATTGAAACCACTGTTAATGCCAGCAAAAATTGTGGTATTTGTTTTCTTTAAAACATTTACTTGTGTAATTAAATAACCACATTCACTTACCATAAATTTACCGGGTTCAAACCAAACTTGTAATGGTTTGTTGTAAGGATGATTATCAAAAGCTTCTTTTACTTTTTCTGCCAATAAATTTATATCGGTTTCGGTATCGCCACTTTTATAAGGCACTTTAAAACCGCCACCTAAATCAATAGATTCTAATTCTTTAAACTTTGGCATTATTTCAAACAACACTTCAATACCTTTTACAAAAATATCTACATCTTTTATTTCACTTCCAGTATGTATATGTAAATCTTTAATATGTAAATTGTATTTATTAATTAACTGTAGTAACTCTTCAATTTGATCTACAGGTATTCCAAATTTACTTTTATCGTGCCCAGTAGAAATTTTTAAATTACCGCCTGCCATAATATTGGGACGAAGACGAACACCAATAGGATAAGTATGTCCAAATTTTTGACCAAATTTTTCAAGGTTAGAAAGGCTGTCTATATTAATATGAATGCCTAAATTTTTCGCTTCTTCAATTTCATTAAAAGCAATTCCGTTAGATGTGTATAAAACTCTATTGGGCTCAAAACCTGCATGTAGAGCTAATTTGGCTTCGTTAATACTACTGCAATCTACATTGCAACCAATACTTTTAATGTATTTTAAAATATTAATATTGGTTAATGCTTTACAAGCGTAAAAAAAAGTTACGTTGCTTTTATTAAAAGCTTGTTTTAGTTTGTTGTATTGCTCTGCAATTTTTTCTGCATGATACACGTATAAAGGAGTACCAAATTTTTCCGCTGCTTTAATTAATTGTTCGTTAGTTAATTGTTCTACCTGCATATTGCGAAGATAATAGAGAACAGGATTTAAGAAATTGAAAGATTGATGAAATGTAGTTGATGGTATTGTAATATGTATTTAAAAACAAAGCCCTGAAACTTAATAGTATCAAGGCTTTTGTTATTTTGTGTGTAGCCGGTACGGGAATCGAACCCGTCTTTGCCCCGTGAAAGGGGGCTGTCCTAGCCGATAGACGAACCGGCCATTTGTTTATCGGGCTGCAAAAATAGGGGGCTGTATTTTCCTATCCAAAATAATTATTAAATGTTTCTAAAAAAACGCCTGTTGCGAAAACACAACAGGCGAAAAACTAAAACTACCTCAACCTATATATTGTTACATAGATGTTATTTTGCTTTTAAAGTTTAATAAACACAAAAAAATATCAATTTTATAAATCTAAAAACTCAATAAACAAAAATTCGAGCAGCTTCCCTACTTTTGCCGCCTTAAATAAAATTTATGGCAACAACATCAGACATTAGCCGTGGTATGATTTTAAAATTAGATGGAAGCCTTTACAGTGTAGTTGAGTTTGGCGAAAACAAAACCGCCAGAGCAGCTGCTAAAGTTTGGGCTAAATTAAAAGGAGTTGATAATAACCGTACCATAGAAAAAACATGGAATAGTGGCGAAAATATTTTTCCTGTAAGAGTAGAGAAAAAAACTTTTCAATATTTGTATAAAGACGATAGTGGTTATAATTTAATGAACAATGAAACCTTTGAACAAATTGCCTTAGCCGAAGAAATGATTGATGCTCCGCAATTTTTAAAAGATGGTAGCGAAGTGTTTGTTTATATAAATACCGAAACCGAACAACCCATTGGTGCAGAATTACCCGAAAAAATTATAGTTACTATTACTTATTGTGAGCCGGGTGTTAAAGGAGATACTGCAACACGTGCATTAAAAACCGCAACCATTGAAACAGGTGCAACTGTGCAAGTTCCTTTATTTGTAAACGAAGGAGAAACTATTCGCATTAATACTAAATCGGGCGAATATGTTGAAAGAGTAAAAGAATAATTTTAAAAATACTTACAATGCCCTTTTCTATAATTGATTGGGGCATTGCTTTTATTAAACCTTTGCTGTATAAGGTTATTAAGAGAAAAATAAAGACTTAAACCAAAACTACTTTTCTTAAATTTTAAAAAAATCTTCATTTTTTGAATGATTTTGCCTTAAAAACTTGCAAATTCCACCTTTTTTTGACTAATTTGCTTCACTTTTTAAAAAGTATTTTTTTATTTTTCTAAACAAATTGCCATCATTTAAAAACCAGTTTATGGATTTAAGACAAATTCACGAATTAATTAAAGTTGTAAATAAAAGTAACATAGGAGAAATTAGTATAGAAGATAAAGATGGAAAGGTTACCATCAAACAAAAAGAAGCTCCGGTAGTTACAGTAACCCAACCGGTTGCAGCCCCACAAGTTTATAATGTTGCACCACAAACTGTTCCTACTACTCAGGCTGCTTCAGCCCCACAACCATCAGCACCCGCAGCAGTTAAAACAGATAATTTAATTACTATTAAAAGTCCAATGATTGGTACTTTTTACCGAAAATCATCTCCCGATAAACCATCATTTGTAGAAGTAGGAGATGAAGTATCTGTTGGTAAAGTAGTTTGCATTATAGAAGCTATGAAATTGTTTAACGAAATAGAAAGTGAAGTTTCTGGTAAAATAGTAAAAGTGTTGGTTGAAAATGCAAGCCCTGTAGAGTACGATCAACCTTTATTTTTAGTAGAACCTGCATAATTATTAAATGTGCAAGCATGCAAATGTGTAAATAAATTAACTGCACATCTGCACATTTTTTAATCTTCAAAATAAATCAATGTTCAAAAAAATATTAATAGCTAATCGTGGAGAAATTGCTTTACGTGTTATACGTACATGCAGAGAAATGGGAATTAAAACAGTTGCCGTTTATTCCACCGCCGATAAAGATTCCTTACACGTTCGTTTTGCAGATGAAGCAGTTTGTATAGGAAAACCTGCCGGTACAGATTCATATTTAAATATTCCTCATATAATGGCTGCGGCAGAAATTACCAATGCCGATGCTATTCACCCTGGTTATGGGTTTTTGGCAGAGAATGCAAAATTCTCTCAAATATGTGCCGAACATGGTATTAAATTTATTGGCCCGACACCCGAAATGATTAATAAAATGGGTGATAAAATTACTGCTAAAGATACCATGATTAAAGCAGGCGTACCTGTTGTACCCGGTAGTGGCGGTTTATTAGAAAGTGTAGCACAAGCAAAATATTTAGCAAAAAATGTTGTAGGATACCCCGTTATTTTAAAAGCAACTGCCGGTGGTGGTGGTAAAGGAATGAGAGTTGTATGGAAAGAAGAAGATATTGAAAAAGCTTTTGAAACAGCCAAAGCAGAAGCTGCTGCATCATTTAAAAACGATGGTATTTATATGGAAAAATTTGTAGAAGAACCACGCCATATTGAAATACAAATTGCAGGAGACCAATACGGCAATGTATGCCACATGAGTGAGCGTGATTGTTCTATTCAACGCCGTCACCAAAAATTAGTTGAAGAATCTCCCTCTCCTTTTATGACGCCCGAATTGCGTAAAGCCATGGGCGAAGCTGCTATTAAAGCAGCAGCAGCTATTAATTATGAGAGTGTTGGTACCATAGAGTTTTTAGTAGATAAACATCGCAATTTTTACTTTATGGAAATGAACACACGCATCCAAGTAGAGCATTGCGTAACCGAAGAAGTTATCAATTTTGATTTGATTAAAGAACAAATTAAAATTGCCATGGGCGAAAAAATATCGGGGAAAAATTATGAACCCGCCATGCACGCTATTGAATGTAGAATTAATGCTGAAGATCCGTACAACGATTTTAGACCTTCTCCCGGAAAAATTACTACACTACATACACCGGGTGGGCATGGCGTGCGTGTAGATAGCCATGTTTATGCAGGCTATGTAATTCCACCTTATT
>Ga0116193_1002305_pt1 | contig 14616 bp, 9 predicted proteins | sample AD_UKC115_MetaG_FD_89892 | JGI IMG/M metagenome (GOLD analysis project Ga0116193, IMG submission 89892) | Active sludge microbial communities of municipal wastewater-treating anaerobic digesters from Hong Kong - AD_UKC115_MetaG | ecosystem: Engineered > Bioreactor > Anaerobic > Digestate | place... | reverse complement strand
TCGCGCACGAACTCCGGCGTCAGGCGCGCCGGGATCGCCGCACCGAATGCCTGTCCCGGATGCCGTGCGGCGAGGCCGGCGTCACGCAGCGCATCGAGGCGCTGGTTCTCGCGGATCGCGATGAACTCCATCTCGGGCGTGACGATGCCGCGCCGGGCGTAATACATCTGCGTGACGTTGGCGCCGGCCCGTGCGCGGCGCGGCCTGCCGAGCGCCGGGAAGCGCACGTCGGCGAGGCGCGGATCGGTCTCGCGCTGGCGTCCGAACGCGGACGTGAGCCGGTCGAGCATCTCGCTGTCGCCGCGCTCGTCGATCCACTGAGCGCGCAGCGCGGGCAGGCCGCGCGTCAGATCGACCACGTGCTGCGGATCGGTGTAAGGACCAGAGGTGTCGTAGACAACGAACGGCGCGTTCTGCTCGGCGCCGGACAGGCGTGGCGTGTCGGCCAGCGCGATCTCGCGCATCGGCACGCGCAGCTCGGGGCGGCTGCCCTGGACATGGATCTTGTGTGAGCCGGGGATCGGCCGGGTGACGCTCGCGGATAGCTGCTGGGCGGCACGCACCAGTTCGGAAGGCAGGGCATTCATGGCATCGTCCTCTGGGCAACGGGACGAAGCGGGCGGCGCGCGGGCGGCGGAACGCTCCCGGCGAAGCTCCCTACGCCGGCATGATCCGGGTCAGGTTCGAAGGGACTCTCTCAGCCCGAAGGCACCCCCGCTTCAAGTGGCGATTGAAACACGAAGCGGGCACAGTGGCGAGCACGACATGCGCCGACCGGCGCGGCCTCAGCGCGATGCGTAGGCGCGCAGGAACATGTCCACGGTCGCGCGCAAGTGGGCATCGACCTCGTTGCTGCAGAGGGGTTCGCTGCAGCCGCACAGGAGGCGCGCATGCAGCTCGCCCTTCAGCAGACAGAAAAACTGCGAGGCGGCACGCGGCACGTCGGCGATGTCGAGCTGGCCTTCGGCCACCTCGGCGCGCAGGAAGGCCTCGAACGCCTCGAGGATCCGGCGCGGTCCGGCCTCCCAGAACAGTTGCGACAGGCGCATCGAAGCCTGCGACTGCGCGGCCAGCATGCGATGCAGGCTGATCGATTCCTCGCTCGTGACGAGTCCGAAGAAGCCGCGCGCGATGGCCAGCAGCTGGCTGTCGATCGGTCCCTTCGGATCGACCAGGAACACGTCGGGTGGCAGTTGTTCCTCGCACTTCGCGCGTACCACTTCGACGAACAAGGTTTCCTTGTCGTTGAAGTGGCTGTAGACGGTGAGCTTGGACACGCCCGCCTCGGCGGCGACCGCATCCATGCTCGTGCCCTCGAAACCGTATTGCGGGAACAGGCGCTTGCCGGCAGCGAGGATGGCGCTGCGCTTTTCGGGATCCTTGGGCCGGCCAGCGGCGACGGGTTTGCGGGACAGGGTCATACGCGTCATGGATAGCGTGGCCTGAGAATCAATACTAGACAGTCCAGTTTTGTATTGATACTGTACCAGCAAGTTCAAATAAGCCTGGTCCCAGGCAGGGGCAATCCATGCGTTTCTCCGTCGCCGCATACCGGCCCGGCCTGGCCGTCGCCGCGCTCGTCGCTGTCTCCACACTCGTCGGGTGCCGCAGCCAGGCCAACATTCCCGAGCCGGTCCGGCCGGCCCTGGTCGCCCAGCCGCAACCGGATTCCGCCGATTCCGGCCGCCTCTACAGCGGTGACGTCCGCGCCCGCTACGAAAGCGCCCTGGGCTTTCGTGTGTCCGGCAAGATCCAGCGCCGCCTGGTCGATGTGGGCGCACACGTCGAGTCCGGCCAGTTGCTCGCCGAACTCGATCCGCAGGATCTGTCCCTGCAGGCGGCGAGCGCCGAAGCGACGCTGGCCGCGGCGGAAGCCGATCTCGGCGTGGCGCGTGCCGAGCGCGAACGCTACCTGACGCTGCTCGACAAGCACTTCGTCAGCCGCACCGCGTTCGATGCGGTCGACAACCGCCACAAGGCCGCCGAGGCGCGCGTCAACGAAGCGCGCGCGGCCCTGGCCGTGGCACGCAACCAGACCGGCTATGCCGCATTGCGCGCCGATCAGGCGGGCGTGATCACCACGATCACCGCCGAGGCGGGGCAGGTGGTCGCCGCGGGGCAAACCGTCGCGACCCTCGCCCGGGATGGCGAGCGCGAGGTCGAGATCAGCGTGCCGGAGAGCCAGGTCGGTGCACTGCAACCCGGAGTCGCGGCGACCATCGAGCCGTGGGCGGAGTCCGGCACGCGCCTGACCGGCAGTCTGCGCGAGATATCCCCGGAGGCCGATCCGGCGACGCGCACCTACCGGGTGCGGGTGACCATCGGCGACGGCTCCGCGGCTCTCAAGCTCGGCCAGACTGCACGCGTGTTCTTCGGCGAGCGCGAGGCGGCAATCCTGCAGCGCGTGCCGCTCGCCGCGCTGTACGAGAAGGACGGCCGTCCGGCGGTCTGGCGCGTCGATCCGAAAACCGCACAGGTGCATCTGGTGCCGGTCACGGTCGCCGCCTATCGCGAACAGGGCGTGCTCGTCGCCACGGGCGTCGCGGCCGGCGACTGGGTCGTGGCGGCCGGCGTGCACAAGCTGCACGAAGGCCAGACGGTGCGGCCGGTGGATGCCGGCAACCATCCTGTGAAGTTCTGACGCCCACCGATCCGCGCCGTGGTGGCGCTCTCCCTGCGCCCTCCCCGCCACCGCGCGCGCCGGGCCGCCTGCCCGCCCCGTTCCGATTGCTGACGGACCCGACATGACCCGGTTCAACCTTTCCGAGTGGGCCCTGCGCAACCAGTCGCTGGTGCGCTACTTCATCGTCGTGCTGGCCATTGCCGGCATCGTCGCCTACCGCTCACTCGGCCAGTCCGAAGACCCGCCGTTCACCTTCAAGGCGATGGTGATCCACACGGCCTGGCCCGGCGCCACGGCCGCCGAAGTGACCGAGCAGGTCAGCGAGCGCATCGAGAAGAAGCTCCAGGAACTGCCCGAGATAGACTTCCTGCGCAGCTACGCACGTCCCGGCGAGTCGCAGATCATCGTCGTGATCAAGGACTCGCTCGAATCGCGATACGTCCCGGACGTCTGGTATCAGGTGCGCAAGAAGGTCGGCGACATCCGCGCCAGCCTGCCACCCGGCGTGATCGGTCCCGATTTCAACGACGAATTCGGCGAGACCTTCGGCAACATCTACGCGCTGACCGGCGACGGCTTCGACTATGCCCAGCTCAAGGATCATGCCGAGCGCCTCAAGCTCGAACTGCTGCGCGTGCCGAACGTCGCCAAGGTCGAGCTGATCGGCCTGCAGGACGAGAAGATCTTCGTCGAGCTCTCGAACGCGAAGCTGGCCACGCTCGGCGTGTCGTTCGACGAGGTGCAGCGCGCACTCGAAGCGCAGAACGCGGTCACGCCGGCCGGCAGCTTCGAGACCGGCAGCGACCGCATCTACCTGCGCACGACCGGCGCGCTCGATTCCGTGGAATCGATCCGTGCGCTGGCGATCCGCGCGAACGGCCGTCTGTTCCGGCTAGACGATCTCGCCACCGTGCGTCGCGGCTACAGCGACCCGCCGCAGGCACGGATGCGCTTCATGGGCAAGGAAGCGCTCGGCATCGCCGTATCGATGCGCAAGGGTGGCGACATCATCGGCCTCGGCCGCGATCTCGACACCGCGGTCGAGTGCCTGGGCCACACCCTGCCGGTCGGCCTCGAGCTCGGCCGCGTCGCCGATCAGCCGCATGCCGTGCAGCGCTCGATCAACGAGTTCGTGAAGACGCTCGGCGAGGCGGTCGTCATCGTCCTGCTAGTCAGTTTCTTTTCGCTCGGCCTGCGTACCGGTCTGGTGGTCGCGCTGTCGATCCCGCTGGTGCTGGCGATGACCTTCGCGGTGATGCGCTACTTCGGCATCGACCTGCACAAGATCTCGCTCGGCGCACTGGTGCTGGCGCTCGGCCTGCTGGTCGACGACGCGATCATTGCCGTCGAGATGATGGCGATCAAGATGGAGCAGGGCCTCGACCGCATGCGCGCGGCGGCGTTCGCCTACACCTCGACCGCGTTTCCGATGCTGACCGGCACCCTGGTCACCGCGGCCGGTTTCCTGCCGATCGCGACCGCCAAGTCCTCGACCGGCGAATACACGCGCTCGATCTTCGAGGTCGTCACGATCGCGCTCGTGGTGTCGTGGATTGCCGCCGTCGTGTTCATCCCGTATCTCGGCTACAAGCTCCTGCCCGATTACCACAACCCGGCAAACATGCCTACGGATACCTTCGCCGACCGCCTGCGGCGGCGCCTGATGGGTCTGCTGCCTGCGGGCCTGCGCTCACGCCTCGGCAGCCGCGGTCATCACGGCGCCGACTACGACCCGTACGACTCGGCCTTCTACCGGCGCTTCCGCGGCGTGGTCGACTGGTGCGTCGCGCATCGCAAGCTGGTGCTCGCCGCGACCTTTGCTGCCTTCGTCGCCTCAGTGCTCAGCTTCCGCTTCGTGCAGCAGCAGTTCTTTCCGGACTCCACGCGCCCGGAACTGCTGGTCGATTTGAAGCTCACCGAAGGCGCCTCGCTCGACGCCACCGACGTGCAGGCGAGGAAGCTGGAGGCCTGGCTCGCCAAGCGCCCCGAGCTCGAGAACTGGGTGGCATATATCGGCTCGGGCTCGCCGCGTTTCTACCTGCCGCTCGACCAGCAGTTGCCGCAGGCGAGCTTCGCGCAGTTCGTGCTGCTGACCAAGGGCAGCAAGGAACGCGAGACGCTGCGCGTGGACCTGCTTAAACTGTTCGACAACGACTTCCCCGAGCTGCACGCGCGCGTGCTGCGCCTCGAGAACGGTCCGCCGGTCGGTTATCCGATCCAGTTCCGCGTATTGGCGAGGACACCGCCACGGTCCGCGAGATCGCCCGCCAGGTCGCCGCCGAGGTGCGTAAGAACCCGCACACGCGCAACGTGAACCTGGACTGGGAGGAGCCGAGCAAGGCGATCCGCCTGGTCATCGACCAGGATCGGGCACGCGTGCTCGGCGTGAGTTCGCGCGATCTCTCCAACTTCCTGCAAAGCTCGTTGTCCGGCGTGCCGCTGACGATTTACCGCGAGCACGACGAGCTGATCCAGGTGCTGCTGCGCGGACCGGCCGAGGAACGTGCGCGGCTGTCGCTGCTCGAGAGCCTCGCCGTGCCGACCGCCTCGGGCCGGAGCGTGCCGCTCGCACAGATCGCCAAGGTCGAATACACGCTCGAGGACGGCATCATCTGGCGCCGCAACCGCCTGCCGACGATCACCGTGCGCGGCGACGTGGACGGCACGCTGCAGCCGCCGACCGTGACCGCGCAGATCCTGCCGACGCTGGAGACGATCCGCGCCAGCCTGCCGACCGGCTACCTGCTCGAGACCGGCGGCACCGTCGAGGACAGCGCGCGCGGCCAGCGCTCAGTCAACGCCGGCATGCCGCTGTTCGTGGTCGTCGTGCTGACCCTGCTGATGCTCCAGCTCCGGAGCTTCAGCCGCGTGCTGATGGTGTTCCTGACCGCGCCGCTCGGCCTGATCGGCGTGACCCTGTTCCTGCTCGTGTTCAACGTGCCGTTCGGCTTCGTGGCGATGCTCGGCACGATCGCGCTGGCCGGCATGATCATGCGCAATTCGGTGATCCTGGTCGACCAGATCGAACAGGACATCGCACGTGGTTTCGCGCCGTGGAACGCCATCGTCGAAGCCACGGTGCGCCGCTTCCGGCCGATCGTGCTGACCGCACTCGCGGCGATCCTCGCGATGATCCCGCTGTCGCGCTCGGCCTTCTTCGGACCGATGGCGGTGGCAATCATGGGCGGTCTGTTCGTCGCGACCGCCTTGACCCTGCTGTTCCTACCGGCCTTGTACGCGGCCTGGTTCCGCGTGCGCCGGCCGGAACCCGTGCCGACTGTGGGGGATGTCCATGTCCTGCCCTGATCCGCTCGCCTACCGTCTCGACCTGCGCCAGACGCAGCGTGCGTTCGCGGCCCTGCTCGATCGTGCCCGGCCGGAACCGGCCGACATTGCTGCCGCACGGCGCAGCCTGATGGCACTTGATCATGCCGGACGCGGCTGTCTGACCCGCTGGCTCGCCTGGCAGCTGTTCACGCGCAACGCTCTGGCGCTGACGCGCATCGAACGCGTGGATGCCCGGCTCGCCGCCGCGGCGTTGCATGCCCGGGCGCATCTGGCCGGTGGACCGCTGCCGCCGCCACGGATCGGGGATGTCGCGATGGCGCCCGGTCTGCTGCCGCGTCACGCCGCAGTCCCGGCACTGACGGGTGTCAGCCAGGTGCGGTGACTTCCGGCACTACGCCGGACGCGCGCCGATGGCGATCCTGAATTTGCCGGACTCGCCCGCTGCGCCTATGCTTTTGGGCCTTTTTCGCAGGAGCCAGCCATGTCCCTGAACGTCGAACAGGCCCGGTACAACATGGTCGAGCAGCAGGTGCGTCCCTGGGATGTGCTCGATGCGCGCGTGCTCGACGTGCTGGCCAGCGTGCGCCGCGAGGATTTCGTGCCCGCCGCGCACCGCAACCTGGCTTTCGCCGACCTGAGCCTGCCGCTCGGACACGGTGAGGTGATGATGAAGCCGGTCGTCGAGGGGCGCGTGCTCCAGGCGCTGGCTCTCGAGCCCGACGAACGCGTACTCGAGATCGGCACCGGTTCGGGCTTCCTCACCGCCTGCCTGGCACGACTCGCCGGCGAGGTGGTGAGCATCGACCGGCATGCAGATTTCGTCGAGGCCGCGCGGCGCAAGCTCCAGGCCGCCGGCATCGGCAACGTCCGGGCCGACGTGGCCGACGCGATGCGTGGTTTCAAACCGGGTCAGGAATTCGATGCGGTGGTCGTCACCGGCGCGGTGTATACGCTGCCAGAACGCTTCCGCGATTGGGTGAAGATCGGCGGACGGCTGTTCGTCATCGAAGGCGAATCGCCGGCGATGCAGGCGCGGCTGCTGACGCGCCGCAGCACCGACGCCTTCGAAAGTCAGAGTCTGTTCGAAACCGATCTGCCGTACCTGTCCGACTGCGCACCGCCGAAGCGCTTCACGTTCTGAAGCCGAACGGGCGCGGCCGTCAACGAATCCAAACCGGGAAACAAGCGATGAACAAGCGTAATCGCCGCAAACTGCTGCCGTTGATCCTGGCCGCCCTCGTCACCCCGGCGCTGGCCCAGGCCGAGGACCTGATGCAGGTCTACGACCTCGCCCGCCAGAGCGATCCGGTGCTGGCCGGTGCCGAGGCGCAGCGCCTGTCCACCACCGAAGGCGTCACCCAGGCCACCGCGCAGCTGCTGCCGCAGATCTCGGCGAGCCTGAACTTCCAGGATTCGCATGGCACGAGCCAGAACCAGAGCTTCTATCCCGACGCGTCTGGCAACTTCGTCCTCGTGCCGAACCGTTCATCGAACAGTTCGCGGAGCACCACCCTGCAGGGCACGCTGACCCAGTCAATCCTCGACTTCAGCAAATGGACCCAGCGCAAGGCCGCGAAGGAGCAGGCACGGCGCGGCGACGCGCAATACCAGGCCACTGAACAGGAGCTCTTCATCCGCGTCGCCACGGCCTATTTCGGCGTGCTGACCGCCGAGGACTCGCTGGCTTTCAGCGAGGCCGAGGAAAAGGCCCTCGCGCGCCAGCTCGATCAGGCGCAGCAGCGCTATGAGGTCGGCCTGTCCGCGATCACCGACGTCAACGAGGCGAAGGCCCAGCACGATACCGCCGTGGCAGGCGTGATCAACGCCCGCAATGCGCTCGACGACGCGCGCGAGGCGCTGCGCGAGATCACCGGCAAGGAAACCGGCAACCTCAAGCGCCTGCGCGAGCAGCTGCCGCTCGAACAGCCGCAGCCATCCGATGCGCAGGCCTGGGTCGACCTCGCGCTCGCGCAGAATCCGTCCCTGCAGGCCCAGGAACACGCCGTCGGCGCGGCCAAGGCAAACGTCAACACCGCGCGTTCCGGTCACTTGCCGACGCTTTCGGCGTCGCTCGTGTACCAGAACGCACCGGCTTGGTCCGATAACACCGGCGACCGCATCACGGGTAGCCTGCATACCAACAGCGAGCACAGCAACACGGCGATCGGCCTCACCCTCAGCGTGCCGCTGTTCAGCGGCGGCTACACGCAGTCGCGCGTGCGCCAGACGATCCACGACCGCGACGCGGCCGAGGACACCCTCGAACAGCAGAAGCGTGCGGTGATCCGCCAGACGCGCAACAGCTACCGTGCCGTGATCGCCGGCATCAGCGCGGTCGAGGCACGCAAGCAGGCGGTGATCTCGGCGCAGAGTGCGCTCGACGCGACGCAGGCCGGTTTCGAGGTCGGCACGCGCACGATCGTCGACGTGCTGCTCTCGCAGCGTCAGCTATTCCAGGCCCAGCGCGACTACTCGCAGGCCCGCCACGACTTCATCCTGAACGGCCTCAAGCTGCGCCAGTCGGCCGGCAATATTGAGGTCAAGGACATCGAAGCCGTCAACGCGCTGCTCGAGTGAGCGTCGAGTCACGAGGCCCGATCCGATCCGGCGAGGCGGGCCTGTCCCGCCTCGCCGCGTTTTTGCGGTCGGAAAGTTCCGTGCCGTCCGCTCAGAGGCGGCTGTGCAGCACGCTCTCGATGAGCGCCATGTTGCGCTCGACCGCGCCTTGCTCGCGCTCGAACACGGCACGCGCGGCCTGGCCGCGGCGCTGGCGCTCGGCCGGGTCGGCGAGCAGGCCGAGCAGGGCCTGACCGAGCCGTTCGGGCTGGATCACGCGCAGCGCGGCGCCGCCGGCGAGCAGGGTCTCGGTGATCTCGGCGAAGTTGAAGGTGTTCGGCCCGACCACGACCGGCACCGACAGGGCGGCCGGTTCGAGCACGTTGTGCCCGCCGATCGGCACCAGACTGCCGCCGACGAAGGCCGCGTCGGCCGCTGCGTAATAGCGCAGCAGCTCGCCCATCGTATCGACCACGAAGCACTGGCAGGCCGTATCGGCATGGTCGTCCTCGCTGCGCGTGCGCGTGGCGAAACCGAGGTTGCGGCAGGCCTGCGCGACCGGCTTGAAGCGTTCCGGATGGCGCGGCGCAATCAGCAGCAAGGCATCCGGAAACCGCCGCAGCACCTCGACATGCGCCTTGAGCACCGACAGCTCCTCGCCCTCGTGCGTGCTCGCGGCGATCCACACCGGCCGCTCGGCGCCCCACTCCACGCGCAATTCTCGGCCGCGCTGGGCCAGATCGGCCGGTACGGCCATGTCGAATTTCAGGTTGCCGACGATCGACAGGCGCCGGGGCTCCGCGCCGAGTTCGAGCAGGCGCTGGGCGTCCGCGCGCGACTGCGCGGCGACGAAACGCGCCGAACGGATCGCCTGACGCGCCAGCGGTCGCACCGGCCCGTAGCCGCGCAGGCTCTTCTCCGAAAGCCGTGCGTTGGCGACCACGATCGGCACGCCACGGCGGTCGCATTCGTAGAACAGGTTCGGCCAGATCTCGGTTTCCATGACCACCCCGAGGCGCGGCCGCACGCGGTCGAGGAAGCGCCGCACCGAAGCCGGCAGGTCGTAAGGCAGGTAGACGTGGAATACGCGCCCGCCGAACAGCTTCAGCACGCGTTCCGAACCGGTTGGCGTGATCGTGGTGATGACGAACGCCGAACGCGCGTAGCGGCGCATCAGCGCCTCGATCAGCGGCGCGGCGGCATTGACCTCGCCGACCGAGACGGCGTGGATCCAAATCGAATCGCGGATGCCGGGGTCGGCGAAGAAGCCGAAGCGCTCGCGCCAGCGCGCGAGGTAACCGCGGTAACGGATGCCGCGCGCCGCCAGCCGGTAGAGGATCACCGGCGTGAGCAGGTACATCGTCAGCGTGTAGAGGAAACGCGGGAACACGGACCAGGGCGCGAGGACGGCGGCGCAGTATAGCCGCCGCGTCCGGCCGGCACCGCGGCGGCGATGCCGGCGGGGCGATTGCTAGAATCCGCGCCGATGAGCCCACCCGCCTCCGCGGCACCGCCGCCCCGCCTGCTGTCGCCGCGCCACTGGCCCGACTGGATCGCCCTGGGCTTCGTGCGCCTGATGGCCCGCCTGCCGTATTGCACCCTGCTCGGACTCGGCCGCGGCCTCGGCGTACTTGCCGACCGGCTGATGCGCGCGCGTGGCCGGATTGCGGCGAAGAATCTCGAGCTGTGTTTTCCGGAACTCGCCCCCGCCGAACGCGAGGCCCTGCTACATGCAAACCTGCGCGACATCGGCCTCATGCTCGCCGAATTCGCGCTCGCCTGGATGGGCCGCGACCGCGCGATCGCGACGATTCCGCACACGCTTGATGGCCTCGAGCACCTCGAGGCCGCGCGGGCGGCCGGACGCGGCGTGCTGCTGGTCGGCGCGCATTTCTCGCATCTCGAGATGTGTGCGCGGCTGGTCTCGCAGCGCGTGCGCATCGCCGGCATGTACCGGCGCATGGACTCGCCGGTGTTCGAGCGCGCGGTGTTGCATGCGCGGCTCGGCTACGCCGCGGCGATGTTCGCCAAGGACGAGCTGCGCGCGGCCGTGAAGTACCTGCGCAACGGCGGCGTGCTCTGGTATGCACCGGACCAGGACATGCGCGGCAAGGACAGCGTGTTCGCGCCGTTCTTCGGCGTGCCGGCGGCGACCATCACCGCGACCCACCACCTCGCCCGACTGTCCAGCGCGGCGGTGATTCCGTTCTTCCACCGGCGCCTGCCGGAGGGCGGCTATGCAATCCGCCTCGAAGCGCCGCTCGCCGATTTCCCGAGCAGCGATGCCGTTGCCGACACCGCGCGCGTCAATGCGGCGATCGAGCGCATGGTGCGCGAAGCGCCCGAGCAGTACCTCTGGGTGCACAAGCGCTTCAAGACGCGACCACCGGGCGCGGCGCCGGTCTACTGAGCCGCATCCGGCACCTGCCGGGCGGAGGGCCTGGTTGCCCTCCGCCCGGCACGGAACCGGACCGTCGCCTCACTCGAAGCCGTCGGCAAAGATGCCCACCGCGTCGGTATCGGTCGCAGTGTTGTTCGCCGGGTCGCCATCGACGAGCCCGGCCGGCGGCGTCACGGTCACCGTCTGGACGAGCGGCGCTTCCGGTACCGCCTGCACCGTGCCGCTGACGACGTAGGTCAGCATGCCGCCCGAGGGCAGGTTCACGTCGTGGTCGATCGCGCCATTGCCGCTCGCCGCGCCGCAGGTCGCGCCGCCGATGCCCAGGCAGGTCCAGCTCACGCCGGTCAGGTTCGACGAGAGCGTGGTCGTCACGTGCGCGCCGTTCGCCGCAGCTGGACCGGCGTTGTGGACCATGATCTGGGTGATCACGCTCATGCCGTTCCGGACGTGCGTCTTGCCGTCGTCGATGGCGACCGACAGATCCAGGTCGCCGCTGCCCGAGCCACCGCCGACGGCGATCGTCACATTGGCCGTCGCCGTCTCGAGTCCGTCGCTGACGGTGTAGGCGAAAGTCGCGTTGCCGGTCGCATTGGCCGGCGGCGTGTAGCTGAAGCTGCCGTCCGCGGCGAGCACGACCGTGCCGCCGATGCCGCCCGCGGTCAGCATGCCGGGATTGCTCACGACCAGCGTCTGGCCATCGGCATCAGTGTCGTTGGCCAGCACGCCCTGTGCTGCGCTCACGCTGAGCGGCGTGTTCTTCGCGGTGGCGTAGTTGTCCGCGCCGGCGACCGGCAGCGTGTTGACCCGGTGTATGACCGCAGTCGCCGTGCTGGCCTGGAAATCTGCCGTACCGACATAGCTTGCCGTGAGGCTGCGCATGCCACGTGTGGTCAACGTGAGGCTGCAGGCGGTGGCCGGCGGCGTGATCGTGCAAGTCTCGCCACTATCGGCTGCGACGCTGATGCCGCCGCCCGGCGTGCCCACGCCCGGCGCGACCACGGCGAGGCTAGCCGCGACGCTCACCGCCTGGCCCGGTGTCGACGGATTTGGTGTGTGAGCGGTGATGACCAGGGTGGTCGCGGCCGCGTTCACGACATGCGTCAGCGGCGCGGAGGCCGATGGCGCATAGTTCGCATCGCCGGCGTACGCGGCGGTGATCGTGTAGCTGCCGGCGTGCGCGAAGGTCAGGCTGCAGCTGCCCTGGCCGCTGGCGTCGAGCGTCGCCGTGCAAGCCTGCGTGCCGTCGCCGATGCTGACGCTGCCGCTCGGGGTGGCACCGGCGCCGCTGACTTTCGCCGTCACGGTCCATGGCTCGCCGACCACGGTCGTCGTCGGCACGCCGGAGACGATCGTCGTGCCGCTCGCCGCGCTGCCGCCGCCGAGTGTGGCACCAACTGCGATCGCGAAGGTCTTCGCCGCCGAGGTATCGACGCCGCCGTTCGCGGTGCCGCCATTGTCCTGCAGGCGCACGCTGACGACGGCGACGCCGGACTGGCCGCTCAGCGTGTAACCCAGCGTGCCGTCGTTCTGGATAGCAACGTTGCTCACCACGCCGTTCGGATCGCTCGCCTCCTGGATCAGCCAGGCCTGCACGGCATCGGTGGACTCGTCGGGCGGCCCGAAACTTGTCACCGTCGCGAAGCCCACGTGCGATTTCACGCCACTCGTGCCGGCCGGCCAATTCGGATTCGCGCCCAGCGTGAAGCTCGGCGGGTCGTTCACCGGCTTGACGTTGATCAGCACGCTGCCCGTAGTGCTTTCCAGACCATCGCTGGCCGCATAGCTGAAACTCGCGAATCCGTTCGTATCGGCCGGCGGCGTGTAGGTGAAGCTGCCGTCCGCAGCGAGCACGACCGTGCCGCCGATGCCGCCCGCGGTCAGCATGCCGGGATTGCTCACGACCAGCGTCTGGCCATCGGCATCGGTGTCGTTGGCCAGCACGCCCTGCGCCGCGCTCACGCTGAATGGCGTGTCCTCGCGCGCATTGTTATAGGTATCGGCGTTGGCGACCGGCAGCCGGTTGACGAGGTGCGGAACCGGCAGGGTATCGCTCACGCCCCAGTCCGAGTTGCCAGGATAGGTCGCCGTCAGCGTCCGCGGGCCGCGCGTGTTCAGGATTAATGTGCAGCCGGTGACCGGCAGCGTCAGCGTGCAATTCTCGCCGCTATCCGCAGCGATCGTGACGCTGCCATCAGGCATACCCACGCCCGGCGCGACCACCTGCAGATCCACGTTGATGTTCACTGCCTGACCCGGCAGCGATGGATTCGGGTCATGGCTGGCCAGTGCGAGCGTCGTTGCCGCTTGCGCCACGTCGTGCATCAGCACGCTGGACGTCGATGGCGCGTAGTTCAGGTCGCCCTCGTAATCCGCAGTAACCGCGAAGCTGCCGGCATGCGCAAACGTGAGAGTACAGCTCGCCTGCCCGCTGGCGTTCAGCGTGGCCGTGCAGGTCGACAGCGGTCCGGCGCTGAGCGTCACGCTGCCGGTCGGTGTGCCGAAGGCGGCACTGACCTCCACCGTCGGCGCCCAGCTCTGGCCGGTCACGCTCGCCGGGTTGTCAATGATAGCCGTGGTAGTGAGCGTTGAACCGGCCTGCAGCAATTTCTGCACGACGATCCGGTCGCTGCCGCTCGCATAGCTCTCGGTTCCCGCGATGACGACCGCTTTGCCCGGCACAACCGCGATGCTGCCCGCGTAATCGTCGTGTTGCAAAGTGCCGTCGAAGGTCTTCACCCAAATGCGTGTACCGGTGTTGGCGTACTGGAGCGTGACAAAATCCCAGTTGTAGCCGTTGTAAGTCTGGCCGAGGATACTGAGATTGCCCCCGGCATCGAGCGCCACCGCTACACCGCGATCGTCCGCGCCGAGCGGACTGTCATAGCTCGCCGACCATTTCTCGCCGCCACTCGCACCGTCGAGGACCACGGTGGTGATGTCCTGGCTGTCACCAAGGCTGTAGCCGGTCACGGCTAGGTTGCCGCCACCATCATAAGCTGCGGCAATCGGGTAGTCGTCGATGCCACCCGAGTCGTATAGGGTCGTCCACTGCAGCACACCGGCCGCTGAGTACTTTAGGACGACGTAATCGAGATCGCCATTTACATTATGGGTGTAACCTACCGTATAGACATTGCCGCTGCCATCGATGGCGAGATCGCGGCTGTTAGCTGTGGTTGTGCCGGCATAGGTCATCGCCCACTGCTGGGTACCGGCCAGATCGTATTTGATCGTCACAATCGAATAAACGCCGACCAACGCCCCCCCGACCGTCGCGGTCACGATGGCGTTGTTGCCACCGTCGATCGCTAGTCCACCGACACCGAGCGAGTTTGCGTTGGAGACGTTGTAGGTCGAGGACCAGGCCACATTGCCCGACGGATCGTAGGCGACCGTGGTCACTAGCGATCCCGACACACCAGCGACGACGGCATTGCCTGTAGAAGTGAAGGCCACGGCGTACGGCAAATTCAGCGAAGACGCCGGCAAAAATTTCGCCCACTGCAACTGGCCGGTGACATCGTAGCGCAGCGTTACCCAGTCTTTGCTGTTTTGGGAGTTAGTGGATATTCCAGTGACCACGACGTTGCCGGCGGCATCCACCGTCAAGGCCTGGGCGAGATCGTCACTGTTGGCCGGGGCGTTGTAGACCGCGGTCCACAGCGACGTGCCGTTCGGCGCGAACTTGGCCGTGCGAATGTCCCAGTTGTGGCCATTCCACGACGCGCCGGCCACATACACGTTGCCC
>Ga0116193_1002304_pt1 | contig 14626 bp, 12 predicted proteins | sample AD_UKC115_MetaG_FD_89892 | JGI IMG/M metagenome (GOLD analysis project Ga0116193, IMG submission 89892) | Active sludge microbial communities of municipal wastewater-treating anaerobic digesters from Hong Kong - AD_UKC115_MetaG | ecosystem: Engineered > Bioreactor > Anaerobic > Digestate... | reverse complement strand
CGAGTGAGTTGTTAGTCACACCGTCGACGACGACGCCGTCGTCCGAAAGGTGCCTCCCCAAGGCGCCGCAGCCACACCCAACGTCGAGCACGGTACCGGCGTACGCTAGGGCCTCGCGAAGTACACGCGGGTTTACGGGAGAGTTGTAAACAAAGGACTTGTCAGCAAACAACAAACTAATCATGCGATGCCCCACGAGGAATGAACTCATCCCAGAATTGAGGATCGTTCTTCTGCCAGCCGTGACAACCAAATGGCAATTGGCCCAAATTCTCTCCGTAAAAATACCTCGGTTCGGCATCAAATGAAAATCGGATCGCGAGCTCGGGTTCGCAGACAGTGAAAGAGGATAGGAGTTTTGGTGCGATCAAACCAAAAAAAACATCCTCTTGGGAGAACCAATTCATCAGAAACGGCACGTCGCGCGGGCCCCATCCCGTTCCGCGCGTGCCGAGAAGGCCCAGTTTGAGCACCAGCGTCCCTAAGCCACCCGGAACGCCAAAAGGTATTGGTCCAAAGGCCTTTCTGGATGCAAATGCACGGGCTGTGCGTAAGACATCTATTGTCTTGGCCACATTTCGCAGAGAAAAACCACCATTGCCGACGAGCCATTTGTCTCGCTGAGCTGCATGTGATCGGATGCGCCAGGGCGCGCCAATGTATGAGTATCCGGTCTTAACCCACTCCATGAGCTCGTCGCGAAAAACAAACGCGTCGGTCTGGTGGATCAATATGTGATCGTAGTCGCCAAATTGTTGGTAAAAACCCTCGCCCAGCATCATGAACGTGTAATGGTATGGACTTCTAAAGAACCATGGGGCCATCACGTGAACGGAGCAACCAGGCAGGATACTCTGTATCCAAACGGTGTCTATCATCGGCGGCGCTACAACATGAACGTCATACCGACCCAAGACGCTCTTTAGCTGAGAAATCGCTATTTGTTCATACCAGTCCAATATATCGCGATAAATTGGCACAACGACTGCAACGGATTTCTTCATAGAACTGTCGGGGAAGCAATTCGATCACCTCTAACCTTGTCTCCAAACGATCACTCAACACGTCCTTACCCTCACGGCGGGCCTATTCACGGCAAAACGAAGCACACATTATTTGAGAACATTACTATAGCGGTTGAATCAACTTGCCGACGTGACCTGCTCCTGTTGTAGCGTAACCTCGCAACCGGCTTCTAAGAAGAGTCGCTGGAATGCTCACCCCGGGGAGGTCGACGTGGCAAGTTTTCCGTTTCCGCCCGCGCGTTGCAAGTACTTGGCTGGAAGATTCGGCAAAATAACGATGAAATCGTTGTCTAACCGATTAGCACACGCGGTTCGCGGGAACCGGCAACAGACTTTAGGTTTTCGTTGACACCGCGTACCGCCGCCGATAGCGCAGGAACGGTGCTTCAATGAACCGGAAGCTTAGGTATGCGATTGGAACCATTAGCAAGAACATCACGAATGCCCAAACGCAGGCGACATAGAAATTTGACAAGTCCATGATATTTTTATGGATGTATTTGGCTGCTGCGAAAACGAAGAAAAAGTGCAACAGGTAAATCGAGTAAGAGTACTCGCCAATGCGCCCGATGGCTCTGGACACCACAGAGCTCGTTGACCGAAATGTGGTGTCGTACCACGCGATTAGCGCGCTGTACGCGACCGCTTCAAGGGTAGGTAGCACGATCCAGAGGCGACTTGGCGACGGATAAGTCCCATACTTGTAAAAACCGCCCAGAGAGTCGAAGTACCAGTACAACCCAACAAACGCCAGCATCAGCGTCGCCACAATGCGGGGACGCGCACAAATACGTGCCCTCGCATGAAAGGCGACGATACCCAGAACAAATTGGTCAATGCGGCCAATGATCGTCCAGTAGCCCAGACCCTGCACTTCACCATTGATCGAGTGCAAGTACCACCGAAGCGCAATCGCTGCCGCGATGACGCCCAGGGGGAGGAGCGCAGACTTTCGCAGCATCCACAGTAGCAGTGGCAGCACCAAATAGAAGTGAAACTCCACCGTGATTGACCAGCCACCGTTCGGCAACGCGGGCAACAGCACCCCACGAATCGTCCAGTACGCATAGCCAAGAAAGCTCTCACCGGCATGAATCTTCCGGTATGCGTCCACCAGAATTACGAAAGCCAGCAGCGGCAGCAGACGTAACGCGCGGTTCCAGATGAAAGCGGAATAGATGATCCGCTTGCCGTCGAGCAATTTTGCGAAGAGATAGCCGCTGAGCGTCATGAATAATGCGACACCGGTCTGCCCCTCATCCAGCAACGCAAACGGGGGAATCGCGGGCACGAACTCAAACGGTACCGGGAACCCGTTCGTTGAATGTGTGAAATGCCAGGTAAAAACCAGGAATGCCGCGAGGGCGCGCAGATGATCGAGAGCGACGTAGTGTTCGCCAGTTGTCGATTTCATGAATATTCGATGTGGAACGGACGGGACCAGAATGCTTCTGGCCGCCAAAGATATAACCCAGAGCAACTGAGTGGCACGGGACTACATGGCAACGTCATCGTGCCAGCGCCTCTATGGTCGCCAGCAATCGCGCGCGACTGGCAAGTGCAATCGAGCCTTCGTGCGAGAAATGCCCGCTGTCACGATATATCAAAGTGTCACCCCATCGGGTATCGCAATACGACTTGTCACACAAGGTGTCGGACAATCGTACGACATGGACGCCAGTCCGTTTTTCAATATCGGCGAGGAACGCCAATGTGGCACCCGCCTGTTTTTCGTACGCTTCCTTTGCTATCCTGCAATCGACGGAGGCACCGAATGACCATTTTCCCTCGACGAGACGCTCATTGCACCGACCAGGATCGAAACCTGCGGACGGCGGCGGCGCAATAATGATGACGCGCTTGCCAAGCCCCCTGATCTTCATGATGGTTTCCGTCAGGGCTTGATTTACAGCAGCGTTGTCGGAATCGATAAGTCTTGGCTCGCCGTCGACTTTCCGCAGCAACTTGGCGCCCAGGTGGTTGGACCAGCTTCCGGAGAGCACGACCGTGTCAACCGTGGGCATCTGGGCAAGCCGCCGATACGTCTGCTCATTGAACCGGATGCACGAAACACCGGCTTCACGGGTGAATTCAGGGTTGTTCTGGCTCAGCGACCACAACGGTGCACAAGATGGTCGTGTCGATTGGGCAAGTTTTGCGCCCTCCGCGATCAGCCCCGAGACATGTTGCATAGCCATTGAATCCCCCCATACGAGGATTTTTGGGGATGATGAGTTTTCGCACAGCGGCGAAGAAGCTTCTGCTGAGTAATAAGCACATGCTTCGTTGAGTCCGTCGTTGGGCCGCAAACGGTAGGCGACGTCAGACTGGTTACGGCTCGAAATATCCACGAGCGTTGCGCTTGCGCTTAGCATGACAGCCAGTCCGGCGAGCAACCACCATTGCCCTGAGCGCAACGGCCTGGCTCCAAAGCGACGAAACGGTTGCTCCACAAGGCGGTGCATGAAATAAGCAGCAACAAGCGACGCCAAGATAGCCATGATGCGAATTCGCCAGGGCAAACCGCCACCAGCCACATTGGCAACACTCAGAAACACAAAAATGGGCCAATGCACTAGATACAGCGAATACGAACGATCGCCGATCCACGCAATCGCGTTAGCAATCACGCCGCGACTGAACCATGCTGATGGGAAAAGCAGTAACAACAGCGTGGCCGCGCAAGCAATGACTGCATCCACTCCCGGATGGGAACTGCTGAGTGGATTCACAACCACGAACAAGATGGTGATCATCGATACGGGAGCGATGCATCGCTGCACACTTAGCTCGCGATTGCGGGGATGTGCAGACATCAGCGCGCCCAGCGACCCCAACCCCATTTCCCAGGCACGCGTCGGCAACAGGTAGAACGCGGCGGCGGCATCATATTCGCGTACAACGAAGCACGCAATCAAGCTGCCCGTCGTGATGAACGCGACCACGATCAGCCACTTCGAACGCCGGCAGAGCACGAGCAAGGCGGGCAGCAGCAGGTAATACTGTTCCTCCAGCGAGAGCGACCAGACATGCAATAGGGGCTTGAGTGCGGCAGCGCGCTCAAAATACCCGGTTTGAAACCAGAGCACGATGTTTGCCGTGAAAGAGACAGCGCCCCAGACTTGCTGCGTAAAGTCATGGATTTCACGACCGGTTAGTAGCATCACTGACCCAACGATACACGCGGCGACAGTTGCGTAAGTCGCGGGCAGCAGTCGCCATGCGCGGCGCCAGTAGAAGCGTACAAACGAAAACGCATTCCCGCGAATGTCCCGACTTACGACAGTCGTGATCACGAAACCCGACACGACGAAGAAGATGTCGACGCCAAGATATCCGGCCCGAATCAGCGGCAAAGTGGCGTGATGGGCCACGACCAACAGTACTGCAATGCCTCTTAGCGCCTGGATGTCAACGCGATAATGCGACGCATCGGAAGTTGTCGATAGTGCAGCTGCCGGAAGACCTGCGTCACGGGCAATCATTGCGACGCGACCCCTCCACGAGTCGTGGCAAGAGTTCGCACCCGCCACCCGGCTGTGTCTGCAAGTCGTGCGCAATGCATGCAGCTCATTGGAATTTGGGCAGACTTCGTCTTGTGGCGAAACATTGAAGAGTGTGGTGACGACGCTAGTTACTCGCGGCAGCACCCGTGGGGCCTGCCAGACTTCCCCGGTCCAGCGATTTCAATCTGGCAATCCGTTCGCGCGGACTTGTTTGCATCACCCGCTCAAACAGCCGGGCCGTGTGGTAGCTCGCGTCGTGCTTTCCGGGTTGCGCTGCGTGCCATAAATGCACGAGCGGCAGGCCCGCCCAGGGCCACATGCGAAGGACTTGCGCGCGGTCCCAGAACTCATTGTCCTCGCCGCCCCAGCCGATAAAGGCTTCGTCCATTCCGCCGATCTCGTCAAACCCAGCGCGAGTGATTGCCACGCTACCGCCCCCTTCCAGATTCTGCACGATCGCTTCCGGCGCACCATCAAGTGGGGTAGCTTGATTGGCGAATACTTGTTCCGTGTGCTTCTGCCCGAGATAGAAGATAAAGCGCTTGGGGTTGATCACGTCATAGCCCATCGCCATGCGATCAAGAATCCAGGCCGCATAATCCTGTGGCACCAGCATGTCATTGTCGTGCAACACCATCACGTCGCCCTTCGCAAATTGTGCGCCGACGTTGAATGTCCAGGACCGGCAATACGGCATGTCGGGTGTCGGCGGCGGCGTGTGTACGAGGCGCACCCATGACGGCAGATGCGGTGCGAGCTGGCTGTCGACATCCTGCTCAACGACAATACATTCGATGGCGGCGCCGCGCTGAGACGCGATGCTCCCCAGTGTGGCTAGCAAGTGTGGCAGGCGTGCCATGCCGCGGTGGCCGATGATAAAGCTGAGACGTGGGCGCGTGGATGGCTCCGCAAGTGTCGCTGCCGACGATATCGGATGATGCGTGAGCGCTCGTTGCAGGAGCCAACGTCCAAGAAATTTCAGATGCTTCGGCGCATGCAAGTCACTCGTCCATCGCCATTGGCAGCGATAGCCCTTCGCATCGGGAGCGGCTTCCAGGCGTTCGTTGCGATTGCAAATCGCGAGATATGTCCCAGGTGCCGCTGCCAGGCACCACAAATATCGCGGCAAGTCCATCAAGATCACGCCGAGCAACGAACGGAGGTTGCCCATCAGCGCCTGCCGCCGCACCGCGGTCCGCCGCACGCTGTCAAGGGTGTGCCTGTAGCGATCAAGACGTGCCGCACATTGAGATTCCGACTTTCTCTCATGTCCGACTGCCCTGTCCAGGTCGCGCGACCGGAGCGCCCAGGCGCCACCGAAAGGGTGCGCCATTGCGAACGGCTGCAATCGCTCGGTACAGATAGCGTTTCCACAGCGGGTACGGATATGACGTATTGGTGGAACCCTGCACACCGTCTACAAACAGTCCGCCTCCCGGCCAGGCTGACCATGTCTGGCTATCGCGAACCGCGTTGCCGATGGCCTTGGCTAGAGCGTGCTCGAAGTAGAAACCCCTGCCGCCATTGATGTCCGGCGTTACCGGAATCAGGTACCGGCTGAGGAATTCCTTGTGACACGCAAAGAAGCGTGAGTCCGCTTCATTGGGATATGCATAGAAGTTGGCAACGACATAGGCCGGCGGATCGCTCGCAACATTTGGCCAGACTTTATAAAAATTAGTAGGAACATAGCGGCCCGTTCCCTTGATGACGTAGCCCTCGTCGCTTAACAGTCGAGAATGAGACAGCGCATGCTGAATGATCAGCGCCTCGCCATAGCTCTTGCCAAGATTTCGGTCGAAGGGCGCCTGCGTGAATCCAAGAATTTCGATCTCTTTGTCCTTGAACGCAGGGCGCCCTGCCATTTCCCTAAATGGACGCAGGTCAAACCCGGAATTCTCGACAAAGACTATACGCCGCACAAGCGGCTCACCCAACCAGAAACGGAACGCGTGCAGATAGTCCGTCAGCCTCAGATTGACATCTGCGCGATCACAATAAATGACATCTGCTGGCTGTACCGTAGCGGTCAGAAGAAGCGTTGTGCGCTTCATCGGCTCGCGCCCACCGCTTTAGCAAGCGCATTTCGAAGCGTTATCCATCGCTGAGGCGCATCGATGTATTCGCGTGCACATCGAAGGGCATTCGAACGCATTTCATCCAGGCGGCTAGTGATAGCGGCGACCGCAGAAACCATTGAATCTGCTCCGTCGACCAGGACACCGCAGTCGTACTCTTCTACGAACGCGAAGCTGGGCTGGCGACTCGCAATCACAGGTATGCCCATCGAAAGAAACATGCACAATCGGTTTGACGCGATACCCATGTGCTGGAACTGCGGACCGTCCTGCAGGTAGACGACCATGCCAATGTCAGCCGCAGCCATTGATGCCCAAGCCTCTTGCCATCCAAGTCGGGATGGTTCCAGGATGAGCCGGTTGTGCCCTTCAATGCGTTGCAGCAGTCCTCGCGTCAAAGCGTCGAGATTCACAATTTGGCCCCAGACCCAGAGGTTTGGGATTCGCGCCAAGGCTTCCGCTATCCAGAGTCCTCCGTTGCCAAAGTTCATGACACCGGAGTAGCACAACACCGGTGAATCAAGCGGCAAGTTTCGACTTCGACGCAGCGATTCACGGTCAGCAGAATCGGGAGTGCGCTCGAAACATCCGGGATACACGATCACCGTAGAATCATTCGGGAGATCAGCGTATTCACGCTGAATAGAAATGCGCTCCGCTTCGTTGACAATCGTAAGTGCTGAGCGTCGCATGCCGATTTTGCACAGCTGTTTCCATTGGCGCGTGCGATCACCGGAAAAACTTCCAGACTTGATCTCGTCCGCCAGCGTGACGACCGGTTTGCGGTGAATCAACCCCAACAGTCCGGCTGCAGCCATCGGGTCTTCGGTGGTACCACTAAAGCACGCATATTGGCGCCATCGCAAACGCCATACATTGCGCAGTAGCCAGCGGTAGCCGTACTCTGCCGCAAATGCCCGCACGCGCGGGCCATACCGGTCAACCGGAAAATCTCCTCCGGGCGCAAAAAGGTCCACGTCGTAGCCCAAATCCAGCCACGCACGCACCAGAGCATCGTTCGGAGGTGAATGCGCCAGTTCCGGAACCAGCAAAAAATGCGCGACGCGTTTTCGCGCGCTCATCGGTCGAGTTCTCCCGCACGCCTCAACGCAGCGACTTCATCGACCTTTCCGGCAAATGAGGTGTGTGGCCATTCTCCACCTGCGCTGGCATGTCTGTATTGCACGCCCAGGACACGGCGAATCGTCTCGCCCGCAGATACGCCGAGCAGGCGGTCAAGGCGGCCCGCTGGAAGTGGGGTTGCTGCGGTTTCGACTGCGGCCAGCGCTGGTAGCTCCGCGACACGATCAAGCGCGCGTGCCCAACCCTCCACGGATTGTTCAACCGAATACCTTGTCGCGACCAGCTTTTGGCTCGCCGCAACGATCCGTAGGCGCAATGCATCATCAGTTGCCAGACGGCACAACTGCGCCGCCGCTGACTTCACGTCACCGACTGGAAACATCAGGCAGTTGACATCATCAACGAGAGCGCCCTCGAGTCCGCTGCCGACGTAGCGACTGGTGACCACTGCAACGCCCGCCGCCATTGCCTCCCAGATGACGATGGGGCCCGTTTCCCACGATGATGTCAGCAGGAGGACATCTGCGTTGGCATAAACACTCGGCCCCAGTTCAGTTGAGCGAAGCGCACCTGCAAACACTACGCGCCCCCTTTCAATCCATGCTGCCAATGACGCAGACATGGCGTTTCGCTCGGGCCCGTCCCCAACAAGCGTCAAGCAGTAGTCCACCGGATGGGCATCGAGATGGCTGAGGATACCCACAAGATCGCTGACGCGTTTCTGGAACTCGTCAAATCGACCGACCCAGACGATACGCAGCACTTTAGAGTGTGGAGATCGAGTAACCGCGCCCAGATGGGCTATGTCAACACCATAGGGTGCATACAAGACCCGATTCTCCTCAATGTGCGCATCAACGTGACACAAGCGCCGCGCAAGTTGATTGGTGGTGATCACCGCATCGATGGTCTTACGCTCTTCCCGCAGGTCATGCAGTAACGGAGCCTCTATGGCGTGCAGTGCCATGACCGCCCGCACAGAATCACCACCGAGCCGCAGTCGCTGGACAGCAGCGTAGGTATCCCGAATATTGACGGACACCACGATGTCGGGTCGAACACGCTGAATTACGGCGATGAGCGCACGAATGCGGCCTTCACGGCTCCCGGTTGGATTGCGGATCATTTCGGCCGGCAGACCGGGATAGGCCATTTGATACGCGGCGACATCGTGAAAGGCGCCAGAGACCAGCCCCGCCACCGACTTCCAGCCCGTTCGCGGCAAGCCTCGACACAGGTAGTCGAGCCAGACCGCCACACCGCCCAGCGGGTATGCAGATGGCGCAACAAACAGCACTTTTCGGGACATGGCACAAGGCGGACCGTAGGTTACGGGCACAGATGAATCGCGAAACATGCCCGGTTCATCCACCGCGACGCCCCAGATCTCCGGCTGGCCCCTTTCGTTCGCGCATCTTACGCCAAGTGTATTGCGTTAATTCATCAAGTAGCCACCAGTAAGCCGGCCGGACGCCCAAGGCGTGACAGCACCGCACATAAGCGCGAGACATGCGCAATCGCTCGGACAACGTCCTGGCCTCTCGAAAAGCCCAGCTCAGGCTGTGTTCCAGCACTCGCCGGGCGCCGGTAAGTGCCTCGGGCCCGAGAAATGCCGCGAATTCACGCTTCATGGCGACAAAGTGGGCAGCATTGGCCTCAAAGTGCTGCCGACCTGTGCGTCCCGACGATACGCCCAGTCCATGCCAGGTGTATCGGGCGACCACGTCCGGCACGCAAAGTACCTTTCCCTTCGTCGCGAGAAGCAGAAATATGCCCCAGTCATATCCCGGCAGCGTCATGCACCACGTTGGCAGACTGGGCAGCCACGCGCGGCGAAACATCACGGTACTGAGCGGGATATCGCATTTGACGAAAATTTCGTTGACTGTCGCCCCCGCTCGCTCGCGCAGGTACTCCACAGAAGGAACCAGCGCACCGGTATGATCAACGGCCTCGGAGCGGCCAAACACCATCGCTACATTCGGATCTGCGTGGATGATGTCGATCTGTTTTTGCAGCTTGCGAGGGTCCACCCACAGATCATCGCCGTCAATATTGGCCACGTAGGGCGCCTGTGCTGCGCGCAACAACAGGTCATAGTTGCTGATCATGCCAACATTGCTCGGGCGGTTGAAGACACGAACTGGAATCGGAGCGTCGCGAACAGCGCGCTCAATCACTTTCAACGTGCCATCGCGCGACGCGTCTTCGCCGATCAGCAGCTCAAACGCGAAGTTACATTGCTGCGCTAGCACGCTGGCGATGGCTTGGCCTACATATGCTTCATTTTGATACGCAAGCATCAGCACTGAGACCAGCGGACCAGTTGCCTCAGACAAAGCGCGTCCTCCCAAGCGTCCGGCTCGCGTAGGTGCGCAGTACCCACATGCTGTTTTCAACGAGCCGTCTGACGCGGCTTCCGCGCGAATGGACCGAGATGATCATGGCGATCGCAAGCGCGTCGATTAGTGAGAAGTGATGATCCACGTAGTGCCGGAAGGAACGATACGCGGCCAGATATTGACGCTCTTGCGCATCCGGCGCCACGGCAAGCGCACCGTGCTCGTTCAGGAGGGTTGCTGCATGCAGAAACATGGCAATTTGTCGACGCGGTGACTGGCCGGTCCAGACGCCAGCGGTGGATCGCCGATAGGCACCGCTAACATCACCGGTACAAACGATAACGCCGCTGGCGCAAGCAATCCACGAGATAACCCAATCCTGGCAGGGGGTTGCATAACCCCATTCCGGAAACACTTCGCAGGCACGACGGCGCAACATCACTGTCTGGCTAGTCAGCGGGTAGCCTGCAACAAAATCGATCTGCGAAAGAACGGTTCCCACCTGTGCTGCGTGGTGTTCGTGCACGGTGTTACCTGACTGGTCCACGATGAATACTGCCTCGAAGGAGCCGACGGCTTCAGGGTGCAGACGCAGGAAGTCAACCTGCCTCTGACACTTGAGCGGGTCGGTCCAGTAGTCGTCGCCGTCGAGTATTGCTACATAGGTGCCTCGAGCGTAGGAGAGTGCCCGCGCAAAATTACGGGAGACGCCAAGGCGTCTCTCCGAAGTGCAAAGCCTGATGCGCGAATCGGTAGCTTGCAACCTTGCCACCCGATCAACCGTATCGTCATTCGACGCGTCATCCGCGACGATGATCTCGATGTGTCCGTCGAACTTCTGGCTCAAAACGCTCTTGATTGCCTGTTCGATGTAGGACTCATGATTAAACGTTGTCATCAGCACGCTGATGTCGACGCCCTTTTCCCCCTCGTTGGCGTCGTTGTAGACCACGGTCGGCGCACCGGTGTCGCTGCGAGGTCCCATCTACTTGCGAACGCCGATTTTGCGCGCTGGCGCGCCCGCCCAGATTTCATACGGAGGCACCGATTGGTTCACGACTGACCCAGCGCCGATCACGGCCCCCTCGCCAATAGTGACACCCGGCAGCACCGCTGTGCCGACCCCAAACCACACATCATCGCCCACAGTGATGTCGGATCGCGACTGATCGTGTCCCTGCAATTGCATCGGTGTGTCGCGCCGCGTGCCGTGGTTGTGCGACACAAAGGTGCAAAACTGCGAGACGTAGCAACGCTTTCCAAGCCGAATGGTTCCGGCGCCACTCGTGCGAAAGTTGTTATACGGGCCAATCCATGTGTGCGCACCGAATTGCATGAGTCCTGGCGCCTGTCCCGGCTCATCGCCCCAAAACAGAATGGTTCCGCGATCAATTGCGACAACCTCGTCCAGTAACAGTTTTTCCGGCGCCCAGTTGTCGAGAACCGCAGCACGGTGAATTCGGACGCCACGACCTGCATACGCATCGCGGATGACCTGAATCCGGTCCCACTCGGTCTTCATTTCACCGAGGCCGTTGACGACACTCCTGAAGCGCAGCAGGCGAACGCCACGCAGCCACAGTCGCATTTGCTCAATCATGATTCGTGCATATGGGTGCGCGTGCCCGCTTGCCGGAGATTGACGAGCCCCATAGCATGGGTAGGCTCGTAAAGCACATGCCATTCAGTGGCGACAGAGAATGATGCGATGCCTTTCCAGACAACCCAGCGGCTGGAATAGGTCGAGTACATATTGACGTCCACCGAGTACGTCCCCGGACTCAGAAAGAAATTGGGGATAGCGAATACCGACTGGAATGCAGTAGCGTTCACGTCTTCGGGCTCAGCCGCATCATGCAGGCAGAGCACCATCTGGTCGCCTTTGAATACGCACAGCGTAACTCGAAAGCCACGCAACCCCTCCATGAGCTTGCCCGCAATCTCAAACCGTATTGCGTCCTCGGGTTTGATAATTTGACCATATGACTCGGTCGATCCGTTGATTGCCAGCGAGGTCAGCAGTGCCACTTCTGCGAGTGGCCCGGAGCCGGCGATCGCCTGCCGGACGATGCGCGCGTTCATCAGGGCAGCATACTCGACAAGTGCTTCGCTGGCCGCTCCATCGAAGGCCAGCCTACCCTGATCAAGCACGACGGCCCGCGAACACAGCCGCGAAACCGCGCTCAGGTTGTGGCTGACGAGTAACACTGTCCTTCCGCCACTCGACAGGTCTCCCATGCGCGCCAGGCATTTTTCCTGGAACGCTGTGTCACCCACCGCCAGCACTTCGTCCACGACCAGCACATCCACGTCGAGGCTGGCCGCCACCGAAAACGCCAGTCGCACATACATACCGCTTGAATAGCGTTTGACTGGCGTATCAACAAATTTCTCAACCTCGGCAAAGGCTACGATTTCATCGAACTTTCGTATGACTTCGGCGCGGGTCATGCCAAGAATGGCGCCGTTCAGGAAGATGTTCTCGCGGCCACTGAGTTCAGGATGGAAACCGGTGCCGACCTCCAGCAGACTGGCGAGGCGCCCTCGTACGGATACTCGTCCCTGCGTTGGCGCCGTGATCCTGCTCAGGATCTTGAGCAATGTGCTTTTTCCAGCACCATTGCGTCCAATGACGCCAATCACCTCGCCGGGCTGCACATCAAAGCTCACATCTTCAAGCGCCCAAAAGTGCTCCGTGTCCGTGCCCTGTTCGCTGCCACCGAGCCGACGCAATCGACGAAACGGCGCTTTAAGCCCGGCGCTCAACAGGTCATAGAACGTGCCGTGGGTCTCACGCGTCTGACCAACCACGTACTCTTTCCAGAGTCCCTCTACCCGGACAGCGGGTTGGCTCATCTAAATAATGTCGGCAAAACGCCGCTCCACTTTTTCGAAATAAGCGACGCCGAGCACGAAGACTACAAGCGCGATGCCACAGGAAATCGTCAGCCCACCGACATCAAATGATTTGCCCAGGAAAGCGGAACGAAAGCCTTCGACAAGACCTGTCATCGGGTTCATGTACAGAACCCACTGCCAGCGTTCGGGCACGATGGATACTGGAAAAATCACGGGAGTAACGTACATCCAGATTTGTACGATGAATGGCGTCAAGTGCGTGAAGTCGCGGTAGGCCACGGTAAGCGCCGATAGCAATGTCCCGACGCCCAGCGCGATGAAAACAACCGCGATCATGAGCAGCGGCGCTGCAAGCAGATTGAGCGTCCAGCCCACGCCGTACCACAGCATCATCAGCAACAGAATGCCTGTAGATATCAGCAAGTCTACGAGCCCAGCGCCCACCGACGACAGCGGAATAATGAGCCTGGGAAAATACACCTTGCTCACGAGATGCGCGGAACCTACGAGCGACTGCCCCGATGCGCCGATCGCTCCCGCAAAGAATGTCCATGGCAGAAGAGCAGCGTAGACAAACACCGGATACGGATATCCATCCGATGGCATTTTTGCGAGCTGGCCAAACACCAGGCTAAAAATAACCATCGTGGTGAATGGCCTGACGATTGCCCAAGCGGCGCCCAACACAGTCTGTTTGTAACGCACTTTGATATCGCGCATCGTCAGCACCCAAAGAAGCTCTCGATATGCGAAAAGCTCACGCCAATCCAGCATGCGCCAACCTTGCGGCGGCCTGATTACCGTCAGGTGCTCACGGCTGAAAACCTCTTCCTGCGATTCAGTCGTAGTGGTCATACGGACGCGCTATCTATCAACGCCGAGCAAAGGCGACGCCGTTCATTGCCTACTTCAGCCAACTGAACAATCCGGCATTTTGGCTGACCCACCCGCTCAAGTTCTTGACACCCTGGCGAACTGATATCTCTGGCTGCCAGCCGAGACGCTCTTGCGCCTTGCGAATGTCGCAAACGAACACGGGTTGATCGCCGGGGCGCCACTTGTCCCATTGCAGGGGGATATCAATCCTGAGCTCCTCCCGCAGATACGCAAGCAACTCCAGCAGTGACATCGTGTTGCTCGACCCGCCACCGACATTAAACGCCTGCCCAATTGCCCGGTCCTGATGCGTTGCCGCAGCCTCATATGCGCGCACAAGATCGTCAACATGTAGCACGTCACGAATCTGCTTGCCGTCGCCGTAAATCGTGATTTTCTTGCCAAGCACGGCGGCGATCGTGAACCACGCGACCCAGCCCTGGTCCTCAATCCCGAATTGCCGTGTACCGTAAATGCAGCTTTGGCGGAACGCGACAGTGCGCAACCCGTAAATCCTGCTGTAATCAATCGTGTATTGATCTGCCACGCCTTTGGAACATCCGTAAGGCGAGTGGAAGTCGAGATGCTGCCGCTCGTCAGCGCCCGCCGTCAAATCACGGTATTCGTAGCGTCCGTTCCTCTCTACGACGGCAACATCATCCATCTTGCCATAAACCTTGTTGGTCGACGCATAGATGAAAAATGACTCCGGACTTTGTTTGCGTAAAGCCTCGAGGACGTTGAATGTACCCAGCGCGTTGATCTCGAAGTCCTCGCGAGGATCGGTGACCGACGTGGTCACGGCGACCTGCGCCGCCAGATGCAACACAACATCTGGCCGGATCGAACCTACAATT